>JYMV01035073.1_pt1 | contig 32791 bp, 30 predicted proteins | sample 338911 | NCBI WGS metagenome assembly JYMV01 (sample SAMN03354496, study PRJNA234377) | hydrothermal vent metagenome | biome: Deep sea; feature: Hydrothermal plumes at the Eastern Lau Spreading Center, Western Pacific Ocean; material: Seawater | place: Tonga | collected 2009 | depth 2000 m m
GGTTATCATATTTGGATAATCGCTCTAAAAATTCATCAATGGAAAGTGTCGGATCCAGATTTTCTGGAATCAAACTTTGAATAGATACATCTTCAAGCTCTAATTGTGCACCAGTCTCTCGGGCTAAAATGAGAATTTTTCTTCCCACGTCCACACCATTTAAGTCATCTCTCGGATCCGGTTCAGTGTACCCGCTTTTCCGAGCACTTTTTACTAATTCACTAAAAGGAATAGAACCATCAAATTGGCTGAATAAATAGCTTAACGTTCCAGATATAATTCCTTCAATTTTTTCAACTGTATCGCCTGTGTTTAATAAAGTATGTAATGTTTCAATAATGGGGAGCCCTGCGCCAACATTTGTTCCATATTTAAATAGAGCACCAGCAGCTTTTGAATTTTCACGAATCGAATCATAATAATCCTGATTCATGGCATTGGCCAGTTTGCTAGCAGATACAACAGAAATTCCTTTTTTAAGAATGTTTGCCGTTTTTTCTGCGATTGTCGAAGATGATGTTACATCCACAAATACAGCCTTCCGAGATTGAGATGCGGAAGAAATAAATGATTCCAAATCGGCTGTTTCACCATTTGCTAATAGTTCCACATAATGTTGGGAATCTAATCCATTTGGATTCAAAATCATTTTTCGGCTATTCATGATACCGCATACATTTATGGATTTTTTGTTCTGGATTAACCTGATTAAATCTGAGCCAACCAAACCAACCCCAGCGATAAATACATTAATAATAGCATTATCTGAAAAAATATATTGATGCAAAGATCGAATGGCTGATTTGACTTCATCATTTTTAATAATAAAGGATATGTTTCTTTCCGAAGATCCTTGAGCAATAGCTATCAGATTCACATTCTGTTCGCCCAGGACGCTAAATAATTTTCCGGCAATTCCAGGTGTATGGCGCATCCCTTCACCCACAACAGCAATGAGAGAAAGATCATTCTCAATTTTAATCGAATCGATGAAATGATTTTCCAGTTCAAATAAAAATTCTTTCTTCAAAAGCGATTCAGCTAAATCAACTTCTGTAGGTTGGATGGCAAAACAAATGGAATGTTCGCTAAACACTTGAGACACAAGAATAATATTTATTTTCTTTTTGGCCAGTGCATCAAATACCCGACCAATCACTCCAAAACGTCCCACCATACCGGCTCCTTGGAATCGGATTAGGGAAACATTATACAAAGATGAAATACCCACGGCAAAATGATCATCCCTTAAACGATCCTGTGTAATAGCCGTCCCTGGATTGTCCGGTTCAAATGTATTTTTAATACGGATAGGAATAGATTTATATAAAGCAGGAATCATGGTGGGGGGAAAAATGACTTTTGCCCCGGCATGAGCCAATTCCATGGCTTCTTCATACGTAATATGAGAAATGGTTTTTGCATCAAAAACCACATTGGGGTCCGCAGATAAAATACCGTTTACATCAGTCCAGATTTCTATTTCTTTTACATCTAAAGCAGCACCAAAAATGGATGCGGTATAGTCTGAGCCGCTCCTTCCAAAAGTGGTTGTTTCTCCCGATTCAGTGGCGCCAATGAATCCAGTAATTATCCTTGTTTTTGATTCATCTTTCCATTCATTGCGAATATTATTGTAAGATTTTTGATAATGAACAAATGCACTTCCGAAATGATCATCTGTTAAAATAACTTTTCGCGCATCCAAATATGCTGCATTTATTCCTTTTTCAATACACGCTTCCGTAATAATATTTGCAGATAATCGTTCACCAACACTTAGTGCCGCATCTTTTAATTGTGGTGTACATTTTTTCTGGTTGGCAATTGTGCTTAATGTAACACCTAATTCATCTTCTATTTTTTGAACAGTACTAAACAATAATTCTTTTTCGAGATGGAGATCATGAATGGTTTGCCGATGTCTATCGAATAATAATTGTAATTCATTATTACAATCAGTACCCCGTTCCGCACATGCGATTAATTGAATGAGTTGATTCGTAACGCCACCAAACGCAGATACAACTACACCGCATGGATGTTCAGACGAAATGAGCTGCACCACCTGCTCAATTCGTTTGGTCGTTTTTACGGAGGATCCGCCAAATTTGAGAATTTTCATATTAATTCTAATTAAATACGTTTATCGATGGTCGAAAAATTACGGGCGATAAATGCTTTACATGCTAAAAAGTAGTCTATCTTTATCTGTTTGGATTAATACAAGGGGACTGAAGGATCTATGATCCGAGACCAAGCCGTAATGCCACCCTTAAGGTTTTTCACATTCTGGAAATTATGTTCCGTTAATAATGTACAAATTTTTGCCGATCGTCCACCGGTCTTGCATTGGACAATTATATCTGCATCAGGATCAATTTCATCTAATCGTGCCATCACTTGATTCATGGGAATATGAGAAGTTCCTTCAATTTTTGCGACCACAACTTCATGCTCTTCACGAACATCTAAAATGAAAGGTGATTCTCCAGATTGAATCCGTTGATTCAATTCAGTGACCGTTATTTCTCCCCATTCATGGTCAGGCTCGGGCAAATTAATACCACAGAACTGATCGTAGTCAATCAACTCGGTGACTGTTGGTTGATCACCACATGCAGGGCATTCGGGATTCTTCCTTAAAGAAACCTCCTGGAAATCCATGTCCAACGCATCGTAAAGCAGGAAGCGTCCTTTTAAAGTTGTTCCAATCCCTGTAATAATCTTGATTGCTTCGTTGGCTTGAATACAGCCAATAATTCCCGGCAATACTCCTAGGACACCACCTTCTGCGCAGGATGGCACCAGCCCCGGTGGCGGCGGTTCAGGATAAAGGCATCGGTAACAGGGACCACCATCATAATTAAAAACAGAAGCCTGCCCTTCAAAACGAAAAATACTTCCGTAAACATTGGGTTTCCCCATAATGACACAGGCATCATTCACCAGGTATCTTGTTTGAAAATTGTCTGTCCCATCGATAACTAAATCATAATTCTGGATAATTTCGAGGGCGTTTTCAGAAGTAAGGCGCGTTTCATGGACATCAATATTCAGGTTGGGATTCAGTTCCGATAATCTTTTTCTAGCTGATTGCGTTTTTGATTCACCCAATACATCAACACCAAAAAGTATCTGCCGCTGGAGGTTGCTCTCATCCACCACATCAAAATCGACTAGCCCCAGGGTGCCTATACCCGCGGCGGTCAGGTACAGCAAAACGGGACTACCCAATCCACCGGTGCCAACTACCAATACCTTAGCTGCTTTTAGTTTTTGTTGACCCTCCATGCCAAATTCAGGTAAGGAAAAATGGCGGGGCGTAATTCGGTTTGTTCCAACTCAGGAAGGTCGCCTGATCCCCCAGCGATAGCAGGGATGATGCGAATATCGGCGCCGGGCTCAACCGGTGTTTCCAGATTGTCCTTTTCCCTCACATCTACGCCATTTACATAAATGTTGACAAAATTGCGGATAGACCCATTTCCATCTAACAGCTGATTTCGGATTTCTGGATATTGATTAAAGATATTTTCGAGAACTTCGCTAACAGTAGTGCCATCCACTGAAACGGAAGATTGGTTTTCAGTAAACTGCCGCAATGGTGATGGTATTTTTATTTGGCTGCTCATTTTAATTATTCCCTTTAATGATAATTTTTTCTTCAATAAAACTGCTGCGGTCTGCTTCCAAGCGCCAGGAGCGGAATTGGGTAGCGACGCCCTCAGCTACTGAAATGATAATATAACTGAACCCCGGCCAGGCATGAACACGATCGAACTCCGATGGCTCATCCGGATGATCCGGGTGGGAGTGAACAATACTGATCACCGCTAGTCCTTTTTTATCAGCCTCATCTTCCACTTGCTGGTAAGCGTTGGGAGCAATCAGGAAGCGGCGCTCCCGGTTTTCATCCTTTGTATTTTCTGCGGGGACATATTCCAGAGCCTCGGTCCCATTGTTGGTCCATTGCCCCAGGATAAAACCACAGGATTCATGGGGATAATCTTTTTCCCCATGCAACTGAAATTGCTGCACAATTTTTTGTGTAAGCTGAATTGCCATAATTTAACGCCATAAACCAGCGGAAAAATACCGGTCTCCGAAATCGTTTAAAAGAGTAACTATAACGCCTTCTCTTAGGGCTTGAATCACTTTGCTTACACCAGCCAAATAAGCACCGGAGGATTGGCCGGTAAAAATCCCTGTTTTTGAAAGTTTGTGGCACCAGGATCGGGCTTCGTCTGCCGTGACATCAATCCACTGATCCACCAGTGTTTCATCAAATATTTTTGGCACAATATCTTCGGATGAACCCAGAGGTTTCAGTCCTTCAATTCCCGGCCAAACTTCGGGCCGAATTGAAACAATATTCACATTTGGATTTTCTTCTTTAAATTTTCGTCCGATACCCGTGAGTGAGCCGCCTGTTCCAACTCCACCAACATAATGGGTAATCTTTCCAGGGACTTGATCAATTAATTCGGTGGCAGTTCCTTCATAATGAGCCCGCCAGTTGTTGTCATTTTCATACTGATTGCAGAGCCAGTATTTTTCCGGATTTTCATTATACAATCGATGCACATGACGCAATGCCTCATCGTAACCTTCCAAGGGGTCCGTTTCGATGATTTTGGCACCGTGGGCGCGAATACGCTGCTTTCTTTCTGCACTTGCATTCCCCGGCAGAACAATGGTCACCTCGTATCCCAATGCACAGCCAATCATAGCGTATGCAATTCCCGCGTTTCCACTGCTGGAATCCAGGATGGTTTTACCTGTCGTTAACTCTCCGGACTTTATTGCTTCCGTGATCATTTTTTTCACCGGCCGGTCCTTCAGGGAGCCACCGGGATTCATCCACTCTGCCTTTCCAAAGACTTTGACTTTGTCCTTTGAAAACAGGTTGGAAAGGTCTACTAGTGGCGTTTGACCCACTAATTCTAACACAACAGCGGTTGATGGTTGTTTTTTCTGCATTGTTTTCATAAATGGACTGTGTTTTCCTCCGATAATGACAATTCTAAATTTTGGCACTGGATACAAATATTTTCAGGGATAATATGCCAACGAATCAGGTATTTAAACACCCAGCATCCGGCACAAAAGCCAATCACTGCTTCCAACGTGGCAAACAAGGTTAGTATACTTAATAACCAAACTGTTAAAAGCCAAAATCCTGAAAGGGCAGTCCAAAGTGCTGAAGATGAAAAAATAACCCCGATACCTTGCGCAAATCTTTTAGGTGCGCCGATGGTTGTTTTACGTAGATTCCCCAGCGCAGGAATAATTCCTTTTGTGGCCAACAATCCCATAGGGCTTAAGGTAGGTCCAGTCAATACCCGTGCCCAGAATCCGTACGCCAAAAATCCCAAAAGCCAAATATTTTGGGTTGTTAGAATAATGGCAGATAGCGTAACCACCAACCCCGCCACAACTCTTGCAGCGTATTCATTTACTGTTTCAGGGAATGAAAATACATCTCCCAATTTTACTTTATTCATTAATTATTCCTCACAATTTCTATTCGTTACTAACTTATCGCAACTTTAACAGACCATGCTCCTAATCCGTCCATGAACCCCATTGTATTTGGTATTGTTATGAATGCTCATTAGTGTCTGTCCATAAAGTCTAATCATCCAATCTTTCAAAGGTTCGAAACCTTTGAAAGGTTTCAGTAATTGAACAATACTTCATTATAATGGCTCCTGTTTTGGAGTTTAAAGACAGACTCTAATTAAACAGTTAAAACATCTGCGACTATTTTATGATATTCATCAATGAAAAAATCAGCCAGTAGACCCCAGCCGTCAACACCATATTCTTCCTTAAAACTAGCTCGTAAAATTGACAATGGATTGATATCGTAAATATACCATTGTCCATTTCTCCCAATGGTATATTCAATACCACCGCACTCCATACCTGCATATGCTACAATACGTTCTACTGCATTAATTACATCCTCTGGAGGGTTCTCGTAGAGTTCAAATCGCACACTTGAATCAGATGTGGCCGGGCAATTTACCAATTCATCTAAAGTAGGTGATGAGCGGACATTATCACAACTATCAGATGGGCACAGGTTAAAGGTCCCATCCGTGAATACTTTCATGGCATAGGCCAGTTTTCCGTTTATAGTTTCCATGCGGACTATATATCCATCCTTGGGTTGGATAAATTCCTGCATTATAAATAGCTGATTGGTGGGAATATCAATTTTCTTTATATCTATAGCAACCCGTAAATCCCCCGAATTGTCGAATTTTTGAATTCCAGTCCCAGATCCCCCACAATTGGGTTTGATAAGAACCGGAAACTGAAAATCTGCAATATACTTTTTGATTTGAGAAATATGATTCAGTATGACCGTTTTGGGTTGCGGAATTTTCAACTTATTCATGATCGAAGCTTGCTTTGCCTTGCTGGTTTCTATCAGAACTGTATGCGAGCCATTAACAACACGTGCACCCAAAGACTCTAAGTGAATGATATAGTCTAAGGTGAATGCAAAAGCAGAATCATGGTCACGATTTAAAGCACTAGGGCTCAATCTGTTGATATAAAATGGAAGACAGTCGTTTGATTGAGGATCATATGAAAAATTACTGATATCAATTTTTTCATATGGGATACACCATGTATCAAATACTGAATATAAAGGATCGAGCCAATCCGGATGTTCATCTAAAACGCCTATTGGTAGAGTATTCATTTTAATTTCCTTATTTAATTAAATTTTGATAATGCCAAAAATTATTTTGGGTATCGTCGCATATTTAATAATCTTTTAATAACCATATTTATCAACTAAGTTTTTTTTCACTACCATGAACAGCCAGCGTTGATTTTTCCAAGCAGGTTAGGGGCTGGCCTTATGATTATTTTGGTTGATTTTAGTCATAAGGGCCACCTTACTTTTTGCTAAATGAAATTGGATTTAGGGATGTCTTAATTGGTGATATATTGCAATAAAGGATGCAATACATCTACGGAATTAATTAAGGATTATTTGTCAGGGCGATTAGTAGACAGAAACAGCGTGATCTGTTATCTATCTCCGAAAAACACTCGAAGCAGGAATTAGCACCTTGAACCGCATTGCGCGGAGCCGGTTGCTAACGTATCGTAGGGCCTGATCCCTCCACCTTTCTGGATAAAATCCGGTGCTGAACTGTCAAAAAGCGTAAAAAACTTGTTCGGAATGTTAAATACGAAAATAAAATAAAGCAAGAAAATATTAATATTTAATTAATATATTTAATTATAATCTATTATATTATAAAATTTATTAAATAATAAAACGATTATAATTTATATTTAAGTGTTGACCTCTATAAGAATTTGTTATAAACTTCCAGCCTATTATGAACATGCGCCGCCGCCATAACCATCATCATCATCCCTTTACTTTAAAAGGAAGGTCTGGTAGAGCTACATAATTTTTTAACAATATTTCAATCATTATAAAAGCCCTCCGGACAACCGGGGGGCTTTTTTTTACTAAAAGGAAAACAATGAATAAAACATTAAAGGTGGGATTACCAAAAGGCAGTCTCCAAGAAACGACTTTAAAACTCTTGAAAAAAGCGGGATGGAATTTCAACTTATCTAGCCGAGCTTATAAGCCATATTGTGACGATAATGAGTTAGAAGCTTGGCTCATCCGAGCTCAAGAAATGTCTGTCTATGTTGAACAGGGTGTTTTTGATATGGGTATTACAGGGAAAGATTGGATTGAAGAAAACGACTCCAATGTGGTTGAAGTTTGTGAACTCATTTATGCAAAATCCTATATGCGACCGGTTCGGTGGGTTTTAGCAGTACCCGAAAAAAGCAATATCCAATCTGTAAAAGATTTAGAAGGGAAACGCATCAGCACGGAAGTAGTGAACATTACCAAAAAGTATTTGGAGAAAAATAATGTAAATGCCTACGTAGAATTTTCTTGGGGAGCAACTGAAGTAAAACCTGGTATTCTCGTAGATGCCATTGTTGAAGTAACTGAAACGGGTTCATCCCTTAAAGCAAACAATCTTCGTATTGCTGACACGATCATGGAATCCAGTACGCGTTTAGTCGCAAATGAAGAAGCATACAAAGACCCATGGAAAAAGAAAAAAATAGAAAATATTGCTCTGTTACTCCAAAGTAGTATTAATGCGACTGCTCGAGTTGGACTAAAAATGAATGTTAGTTTCGAAAACCTTGATTCGCTCGTTTCAGTATTACCCGCTATGAAAAAACCAACCATAAGTCAATTAATAAATGGGTCCGGTTCAGCAGTAGAAATCATCGTTGAAGAGAAAATTGTTCGAGATTTTATTCCGCTCCTTATTGAAAATGGTGCCACAGATATTATTGAATATCCATTAAATAAAGTTATCATTTAATGTTCAAGACATTCCACAATAAATCTGAATTATTAGATACCATTTTGGTTCAACAACAATCTTCTTCGGAAGTTTTGCGAATAGTGGAAAAAATTATTTCATCTGTTCGTGATTGCGGAGATGAAGCATTGATTGAATACACACAAAAATTTGATCATATTTTATTGGATAGCATAAAAGTAGATGCGCCTTCCATAGAATTAGAAAATATTGCTCTTAAAAATGCGATCATCCAAGCATCAAAGAATATTATGGCATTTCACCAAAAACAAATGCCAAAGGTATTTGATCATCAACAAGAAGATGGCACTGAAGTTTCCTTTAAATGGCGACCAATTAAAAAGGTAGGTGTATATGTTCCCGGTGGTAACTATCCATTGATGTCTACCGTATTAATGAATGTAATACCAGCGCAAGTTGCCGGAGTTGATCAAATCATAGTATGCACGCCACCCCAAACTAATGGAGATATCGACCCTAATATTTTATCAGTTTGTCAAAATCTTGGGATTAAAGATATTTTTCAAGTTGGCGGTGCTCAAGCAATTGCCGCCATGACCTATGGTACGGAAACAATTCCTAAAGTAAATAAAATTGTTGGGCCAGGAAATCGATACGTTGCAGCTGCTAAACAATATGTATCAAATTGTGTTGGCATTGATATGGTAGCGGGGCCAACTGAACTTGTTATTATTGTTGATGAATCCGCTAACCCTACATTCATTGCGGCCGATCTTATATCTCAAGCAGAACATGATAAGGATGCTCTTACATTATTACTGAGTACTGAAAAAAATATCATTGAAAAAACACAGGATGAAATTAATCGATTGCTTAAAACGTTAAAGACAAAAGATACAGCAGCTGAATCATTCCTAAATAATGGTTTTGCATTTTTAGCCAATTCCATTGACGAGTGTATTGAAATATCAAATCATATTGCGCCAGAGCATCTTTCAATCCAAACAAAGAATGTAGAAACACTTCATAATGAATGCATTGCTGGGGCAATTTTTCTTGGGCAAGAAACTCCAGTCGCCTGGGGAGATTATTGGGCTGGGCCGAATCATACATTACCTACATCTGGTGCAGCTCATTATCGCGGATTATTAAATGTGTTAGATTTTCTTGTGCCATTTTCAGTGACCAAAGGCAGTGTAAATCAAAAAAGTATTCAAGCGATTAGTTTTTTGGCGGAAGCTGAAGGATTAACGGGTCATGCGCTTTCTACGCGTCTTCGTGAAGGGTATGTTTTATGTTAAAAAATTGGATCAAAAAAGATGTGCTTAACCAGCCACCCTATAAAGTAAAAACTATCCCATATCAAATTAAGTTAAACCAAAACGAATCTCCCTGGGATTGGCCGATTGACATTAAGGAGCGCATTGGCAAATCGATTCTAGCTAGTGATTGGAATAGATATCCTAACTTAATTCCAACGGAATTAAAAAAGAAAATTGGGGAAATAAATCATATTGATAATAATGGTGTAGTCATTGGTAAGGGATCCAATGAAATATTACAGGCTATTTTTACAGCGAGTATTCGTTCAAAGGATACGGTGGTTTCCTTATCCCCAACTTTTGCAGTTTATAAAATGCTGGCAGAACAAAAGGGCGCAACATATATTGAATCAAAACTGGATTCTAATTTTGAAATCGACCTATCAGATTTATTATCTCGATCAAGACGTGCAAAATTGACGATTATTTGTAATCCAAATTCTCCAACTGGTTCATTACTCCCTTTAAGTATAATTAAAAAAGTAGCTAAAAATACTTCTGGGTTGGTAGTGGTTGATGAAGCTTATGTAGACTTTTCAAATGTTACTGCTGTTGGGTTATTGTCATCCTATACAAACCTAATTGTTACGCGGACTTTTTCAAAGGCGTTTGCTATGGCTGGGTTCAGAATTGGCTATGGATTAATGCACAATGAGTTGGCATCTGAAATCCAAAAATGCCTTCTACCCTTTAATGTAGATAGGCCATCACTTATAGCATTAAACGCACTCTTAGATCATTCAGAAATAGTTCGAAATCAAACTGAAAAGATATGTGCTGAAAGGGATCGTATCATTTTTGAACTGAATACAATTCCTGGTTTAAAGGCTATTCAATCCCATTCAAACTTCTTTCTGGTTTCATCCAAAAACACGCCCGAAAATATATTCAACTATTGCGCCAATAATGGTGTCCTCATTCGGAATGTATCATCGTATAAAGAACTTGAAAATTATAATCGAATTACGGTGGGCACATCTGGCGAAAATAATACTCTCATACAAATTCTAAAGGAAATGCCTTGAATTACGATGCTTACATATTTGATGTAGATGGTGTATTAATCGATACGAGCCAATCTTTTAGTTCAGCTGTTATATATGCAGTTGAAAAGGCAACTGCATCTACCCAATTCCAACTATACCATTACAATTCATTGAAAGATATATCAGGATTCAATAATGACTGGAACGTAGCCATTACCGGTGCAGCTTGGATAACATTTTATCAATCATCTTCATTTGAATCCTTTCTTGAACTGGTAATACATAAGGGTAATGGATTTAATTCATTAAAAGCTGCCACTCCGAAAATAACAGATTCATTGATTCAAAACGTATCACGGTTAGCTATGGAAGCCTATGGCGGGATTACAGCGTGTGAGCAACTTTATGGATTTAAACCAACATCCATTAAAATTGGTGGAATGTGGAAAAATGAAACGGCATACATCAATAATAATGACATTAAAAACATATTACCCATATCCGGAATTGTAACGAGTCGAAATAACACTGAAATGGAATTAGGCTTCCAAATACTTGGTTGGAATTTACCAGAGCCACGTGTTGCGGTATCTGATAATCCAAAATTGGATAAACCCAATCCCACAAAACTGATACAAATAATTGGTGAATTAGATAGCCAAACTCCGATCTATTTTGGTGATTCAATTGATGATTATTTATTGGTGAAAAACTTTAATGATCAATCTGAAATGCAAATAAAATTTTGCTGTGTTGGTAAAAACAATGGTATTCCAGAATGTGATTATAGAGTGAATGATATCATGGAATATTTTAAGAAATATGGAGTCAAATTATGACAAATACTTGTCGTAAAACAAAAGAAACAGATATACAACTTTCCCTAAATATCCGGGGGAATAAAAAAATCAACGTAGAAACCGGTATCGGTTTTTTTGACCATATGCTTACTTCTTTAGCTTTTTGGGGCAATTGGGATTTAAACCTGAAATGCAAAGGTGATCTTTATATTGACACTCACCACACCATTGAAGATGTTGCACTTTCTTTGGGAAAAGCATTTTATAAAGAATGGTCAAAAAATAAAAACATAACAAGAATTGCTTACGCATTTTGTCCGTTAGACGAAGCATTGACTCGCATTGTTGTGGACGTATGCAATCGCCCTTACAATACATTCCAAGCAGTATTTAATGTTGAAAAAGTGGGCGAATATGAAACAGCAATGACCGAACATTTTTTCCATTCGTTTGCACAGGAAGCCCGGATCACACAACATATTCATATGCTTCACGGAAAGAATGCTCATCATATTATTGAAACAATGTTCAAAGGTCTCGGACTTGCCCTTAAACGAGCCTGTACAATCACTGGAACTGAAATCCAATCTACTAAAGGGACATTATGATTGGTGTAATACACTATGGAATTGGAAACATTGGATCTGTAAAAAATGCATTGGATCATTTAAATATCGCTAATGTGGTAACGGCTGATCAAAATCAATTGTCATCCTGCGATAGATTAATCCTTCCCGGTGTTGGTGCATTCGAGCCTGCTATGAACATTTTGTCGGATTTGAAATTTGATTCATTTATCAAAGATTGGGCTAATGATGGAAAACCGATTTTAGGAATTTGTTTAGGCATGCAGCTTCTACTCTCCAGTAGTGAAGAAAAAGTAGTTACAAATGGGTTAGATCTCATCTCAGGACATGTTTCACAATTACAGAAGGGTGATCGAAAAATTCATATTGGATGGAATAAAGTTGAACCACTCGGGAAAAATGATATTATTACTGAATCGGGGTCTGCTTACTTTGTTCATTCGTATGCTTGTCGGCCAGAAAATGAATCCCACATTATTGCCCAAACTACATATGGAGAATCATTTGCATCTGCTATTCAAAAAGATAATGTTATAGGTGTGCAATTCCATCCTGAAAAATCACAGGATTTTGGTTTAAATATTTTAAAGAGTTTTGCAGATGTTTCCATTTAAAATAATTCCAGCCATCGACTTAATTGATGGAAAATGTGTAAGGCTCATCCAAGGTGATTATGCACAAAAAACTATTTATAATGCTGACCCAAGATCTACAGCAGAACAATTTTTAGACGCAGGATTTGATTTGGTCCATGTTGTGGATTTGGATGGAGCAAAAGATGGCGAACCAAAAAATTTAAAATCTATAGAAGATATTGCTTCCTGTGGAATTACCATAGAGCTTGGTGGTGGGCTTCGAACTGAAGACCATCTTACATCTGCTATAAATGCTGGTGCTCAAGATTTAATTCTTGGAACAAAATTATTAAATATTGGATCTGTAATCAATGAATGGGTTTCAATGTTCCCTAATCAGTTGGTTGCTGGGATTGATGCAAAAAATGGATTAGTTGCTGTGGAAGGTTGGGAAGAGACCTCAACTGTGTCTGCCATTGATTTAATAAAGCAACTTGGTGAAAAAGGCTTCAAGCGAACAATTTATACAGACATTCAAAGAGACGGAATGTTGTCCGGCCCAAACCTAGAACAATTAAAATCATTTGCAGAATATTCTCCGATTTCCACGATTGCATCTGGTGGTGTTGGTTCTATAACGGATATTCAAAATATTAAATCATTATCAATGAACAATATTAATGGTGTCATCTTGGGCAAAGCTATTTATGACGGAAAAATCACATTAAAGGAATTAAGCGAATGTTAGCAAAAAGAATTATTCCCTGCCTTGATGTGAAGGATGGTGAAGTTGTAAAAGGTATAAACTTTGTTAATTTAACATCAGAAGGAAATCCTGTAGAACTGGCTGAAAAATATTCAAAAGAAGGCGCTGATGAACTGGTATTTTTAGATATTACTGCCACATTGGAATCCAGAAATAATGTTGTTGATTTAGTAAAAGAAGTCGCCAAAAAAGTATTTATACCATTTACCGTTGGGGGCGGTGTTCGGTCTGTTAAAGATATTTCTGAATTGTTAAATGCCGGAGCTGACAAAGTATCTATTAATTCTGCCGCATTAAAAAATCCTAAATTGCTCAATGATGCTTCAAACCGGTTTGGATCCCAGTGCATTGTTTTGGCCGTGGATGTAAAACGAACTGGAAGTTCATGGAATGTTTTTTCTCATGGCGGAAGCCGGTCGTTGGATATAAATGCTATTGAGTGGATTAAAGAAGCAGAAGATCGTGGCGTTGGTGAAATATTGCTCACAAGTATGGATGCAGATGGAACACAGGCAGGCGTTGATTTAGAGATTACAAGAATGATTAGTGATATGGTATCTATTCCTGTAATTGCTTCAGGTGGAATCGGAACTCTTAACCATTTCAAAGATGCATTTAATATTGGGAAAGCAGATGCAGTTCTTGCGGCTTCTGTTTTTCATAGAGATATAATTCCCGTAAAAAAAGTAATAAAATATTTAGCAGAAAACGGCATTCAAGTCCGATAAAAAAGGAAAACAATGAAAGAAAAAGAAGAAGGTCTAAATCTCAATTTGGATTACTCAAAATTAAAACAGATTGCATCCATTGACGAAGATGTAATTCCTGTGGCTGTACAAAATATAGAAACCGGAGATGTTTTAATAATTGCTTATGTAAATCAAAAAGCGTTGGACTATACAATAAAAAATAATGTGGCGGCTTTCTGGAGCACGTCACGGAATGAATTATGGGTAAAAGGATCCACATCGGGGGATACATTAGAATTGGTAGATGTCCGTGTAAACTGCGATCAAAATTCTCTGCTGTACCGGGTTATCCCGAAAAATAAAAATGCCTGCCATACGGATAGACCCACTTGTTATTATAGAAAAATTTCCAGTAGGGAATTAGAAATGATTGGAGATCGAAGAGTTTAAACTACTTAAACAATTGAGGAAAAAATGTTAAACAATAATCAAAATAGCAAAAAAGTTTATCATAGCATTACGGATTTAATCGGTAGCGTGAATAATCCTACACCGATTATAATCCTTAGTGATCGAATTAATCCCTTCCCAAACTTTACAATTGGTGTAAAGTACGTAAATAAAATAAAGAAAGTATAATATACTATATAGTTAAAAAATTTAAGATAAATTCTTAAATATATAAAATATAATAAAGAATAAAACGTAAATAATTAATATAATTATATTTGAATGTTGACCTTTATTAGAATTTGTTATAAACTTTCGGCCTATTATGAACATACGACGATGCCATATTAAAAAATGAATTCTAAAATAGCAATAATTGGCGCAGGAAATTTAGGAAAAGCCATTGCAAAGGGACTGGTGAAGTCTGGAAAGTATTTACCAGAGAACATTACTTTAACGAGACGCACTCTTTCGGAATTAAGCCCATATAAAAACAATGGGTTTTCAATTACTGATAATAATTTATCTGCTGTGAAAGTCAACGAAATGATTATTGTTTCAGTTGGTCCACAGGATGCCGAACAAGTATTAGATTCTTTTAAGGATAATCTGAATCCGAATAAGCACATTCTTATTTCTACTATCACAGGGGTATCGATCCAAAAGATTCAATCTATAGTTGGCTTACAATTACCCATTGTTAGAATCATGCCTAATACAGCTGTGGCGATTTGCGAATCCATGACATGTATTGCAGCTACGGATGAGCATTCTAAATCTTTGACAGTTGTAAAAAAGCTATTTGACCAATTGGGTCAAACATTAATTGTTAAAGAAAGTTTGATTGCCCCCGCAACAGCTTTATGTGGTTCTGGATTGGCTTTCTTTCTCCGAGCAGTACGGGCAGCATCACAAGGTGGGACGGAAATTGGTTTCCATGCAGAAGAAGCAATATTACTTGCAGCTCAGACGGCCAGGGGTGCAGCATCCTTAACCATTAATTCTAACATGCATCCTGAATCAGAGATTGATAAGGTGACTACACCAAAAGGTATTACCATTTCAGGATTAAATGAGATGGAGCATCAAGGATTCAGTTCAGCAATGATTAGGGCGATTGTCAAATCGTCTAATAAAATTAATGATATTGCTAGAGAATAATAAAAAAGTAAATCTTAGTATTGGTATCACTAAAATTTATTCATAAAATTGACCATGGATTTACAAAATATCTTATGGCGGAAGCGCCCTAATAAAATGATTCAGTTTAACACTTTGTTTAATAACAATAATAATATGAGTGGGGGCGAAGCTTTGTAACCATAAGGTTAAGCTTTAATAAAAACCCCCAAGGATTTCAATTCTTGGGGGTTTTTTTTTATATCAAATAAAAGGAAGGAAAAATTATGTGTGGCATATTTTTATACAAAGGGCGAAAACAAGATTGGGATTCATTGGAACCTGATATTAACCGGATCGGTTATCGTGGCCCCGATAATACACACCATGAAATGATTGGGAATGATGTGTTATTTGCGTTCCATCGATTAGCAATTATGGGTACAACAGAAATGGGTGATCAACCCATGAAGCATCCCAATGATGCTTCACTCACTCTGATCTGTAATGGCGAAATTTATAATTATAAAGACCTGGCTGACAAATATGGTTTCAATTTGGTGACCGGTTCGGATTGTGAAATTATTTTGCTCCTGTTTAAAAAATTTGGTATTGAAAAAACAGTGAAAGAATTGGATGGTGTATTCATGTTCGCAATACACGAAGCAAATACTGGCCTACTTTTCGCTGGGCGGGACCCCATGGGTGTCCGACCAGGATTTATGGGCAGAGATGGAGATGAGATTATGATTGCATCGGAAGTAAAACCCATGGTGAATCATTGTTCAGACATTATACCATTCTCTCCAGGGAATTGGTGGTGCTCCAACGCCCCAGATACATTCAACCCTTATTTCCATTACAATGGTATCAAAATTCAGGAACACAGTGAAGAAGATATTTGCGATAAAATTCGGTCTTTATTAACAGATGCAGTCAAGAAGCGACTCATGGCCGAACGTGAGATTGGGTGTCTCTTATCCGGCGGATTGGATTCAAGTTTAATTTGCGCCTTGGTGAATAAATATTATAAAGGACCAAAACTAAATACATTTTCTATTGGACTTCCGGGGAGCATTGATCTTGAATATGCACAAATTGTGGCGGATCATTTGGACACAAAACACCATCAGATCGAAGTATCTGAAGATGAGTTTTTAGATGCTATTGAAACAGTTATTTATAATATTGAATCTTATGATACTACAACAGTTAGGGCTAGTGTGGGCAATTATCTTGTCTCTAAATACATATCAGAAAATTCTGATTGTAAGGTGATCTTTAATGGCGATGGTGCCGATGAAGCCTGTTGCGGTTATGTGTATTTAAAGAATGCGCCAACATTAAAAGACCTACAAAAGGAAAGTGAAAAACTGGTAGAAGAGATTCACTATTTTGATGTGCTGCGGTCTGATCGGAGTATTAGTTCAAACGGGTTGGAAGCGCGGACACCTTTTTTAGATAAAGCTTTTGTGAAATATTACCTCTCTATTCCTCCAGAATTAAAATCATTTGATGGCATAAACAGGTTGGAAAAATATTTATTAAGAAAAGCATTTGATAACCAAGTAATCTTGCCGGACAAAGTATTATGGCGAAGGAAATGTGCATTTTCTGATGGTGTCAGTGCCAAAAAGAAATCCTGGCATCATATTATTCAAGCATATGTTGACAAAAAAATATCGAATGATGAATTTCAACAAGAAAGTAAAAAGATTAGCCACTGTACACCTGTTTTAAAAGAGAGCTATTACTACCGAAAAGTGTTTGATTCTTATTTTGGGAAAAATGAAAAATTAATCCCACACTTTTGGATGCCTAAATGGACGGATGTGATTGATCCATCTGCTCGGGAATTACAAGATTATCGGGAGTAAATGATTCTTAAGTGTAATTCAATGATAAATATATTGTACATATATTTATTGTCCTGTAATATTCCAGCCAAGTTTTCCAGCGATGGAGAATAAGGTTAACTAAAATGAATAATCAATACAAATTACAAAATACACAAATAGTGAATGAACCATTCGCCCTTGGTATTGACATTAATCTCCTGCAGATTAATAGTCTACTTATTGATTTATTGATTCTAGTGATTATTGGACTTGCCGTCCAAATCGCCTGACAGATTATTTAAAAATAAGATAGGCGAAGATGACGGCGGAGACAAATTCCTCCCCCACAATTCCTATACCCTGCCTTTATATATATTCTGCCCGATTTGGTACGTGTGTTTCCATTAGAATTGAAAAATGAGAACATAAATGAGATCAGATACAATAAAAAAAGGATTTGAACATGCACCGCACCGCAGCCTCTTACGTGCAACAGGTGTCATAAAGGAAGAGTCCGACTTTGAGCGCCCCTTCATTGGGATCGCCAATTCTTATACTGATCTAATTCCTGGGCATGTCCATCTACAAGAATTTGGTAAAATTGCTAAACAGGCTATTCGCGAAGCTGGTGGCGTACCATTTGAATTCAACACCATCGGTGTAGATGATGGAATCGCCATGGGGCATATTGGCATGCGATATTCATTACCTAGTCGAGAATTGATTGCGGATTCGGTGGAAACAGTGGCAGAGGCCCATCGTTTGGATGGACTCTTGTGCATTACCAATTGTGATAAAATTGTTCCAGGCATGCTTATGGGGGCTGTTCGTATAAATATTCCAACTGTTTTTGTTTCCGGTGGTCCTATGAAAGCGGGAGAAGTAGATGGGAAAAAGGTTGATCTGATTTCAGTATTTGAAGGCGTGGGTAAGGTTGAAGCCGGTATAATTTCTGAACAAGAATTAACAGAAATTGAAAAGGAAGGATGTCCCACTTGTGGCTCCTGTTCGGGAATGTTCACTGCAAATTCAATGAATTGCCTTATGGAAGCATTGGGCATTGCGTTACCCGGGAATGGTTCTATTCTGGCGGTTGATGAAGGTCGCCTTGAGCTTGTGAAACAAGCTGGAGAAAAAATATTAAATATGGTAAACCATGATGTAAAACCGCGAGATATCATTACCAAAAAATCTATCCGAAACGCATTTGCTCTAGATATGGCCATGGGTGGGAGTACAAATACTGTCCTGCATACTTTAGCAATTGCACACGAAGCTAATATTGATTTTGATCTAGTAGAATTAAATGAGATTTCAAAGAATACACCTTACCTGTGTAAGGTGAGTCCCGCTACCCCGGATGTCCATATGGAAGATGTGGATCGTGCTGGTGGCATTTCTGCAATATTAAATGAGTTATCAAAGAAAGATGATGTATTGATATTGGATCTTCCAACCATAACAGGCCAAAGTCTTGGTGAAAATATTGCAGGGGCTCACTCCAAAGATGTGTCTATCATTCGAAGCATAGACTCTCCCTATTCTCAGGAGGGTGGATTAGCTGCATTGTTTGGAAATCTAGCTCCTAATGGATCCATTGTAAAAACGGGAGCAGTAGATTCTAAAATGCTCGTTCATTCAGGACCGGCACGTATTTATGAATCTCAGGAAACAGCGCTCTCGGGCATTATGAATCATGAAGTGCAACCAGGAGATGTGGTTGTTATTCGTTATGAAGGCCCTAAAGGAGGACCGGGTATGCCCGAAATGTTATCGCCAACCAGTGCCATTATGGGAATGGGATTAGGAGATAAGGTTGCACTCATTACAGATGGGCGTTTTTCTGGAGGAACACGTGGTGCTTGCATCGGTCATATATCACCGGAAGCTGCAGAAAGAGGACCTATTGCAGCATTAGAAAACGGGGATACTATTCATGTGAACATCCCAGACAAAAGTTTGAATGCTGAACTAACTGATGAAGAAATCCAATCCAGATTGGATGCTCTTTCGGAATTTAAACCAAAAATAACAAATGGATATTTAGGCCGATATGCTAGGATGGTTACATCTGCAAATACCGGTGCCGTATTAGAATAAATGAGAAATACTATGAAAAAAAGAATATTAACTGGTGCAGAAATCATTTGGGAATGTATTATTCGGGAAGGTGTTGATGTTGTTTTCGGATATCCTGGTGGGGCGATCTTACCAGCTTATGATGCACTGAATAACTATCGTGATAAAATTCATCATGTGTTGGTTCGGCATGAACAGGGCGCTACTCACATGGCGGATGGCTATGCACGAGCAAGTGGCAAAGTGGGCGTAGCTATGGCAACATCTGGCCCAGGTGCGACTAATATGGTTACGGGTATCGCAACTGCAAAACTGGATTCTATCCCAATAGTTTGTATCACTGGGCAGGTTCCGAAAGCAGCCATTGGTTCCGATGCCTTTCAGGAAGTTGATATTTCTGGTACTGTTTTACCGGTAACAAAATATAGCTACCTTGTGATGGATATCTACAAGTTGGCTTCTACGATAAAAGAAGCCTTTGCCGTGGCACGTTCTGGCCGGCCAGGACCTGTTCTGATTGATATACCTAAAGATGTCCAAAATGAAACAATTGAATTTGTTTACCCGGATGAACCCGTTAAACTGCCTGGGAATAATAGTCCTTTAGAAGCATCTGAAAAACACATACAGGATGCTGCAGACCTAATTAACAATGCGAAGAAACCAGTGATACTCGCAGGACATGGCATTCTTCTGTCTGGCGCTTCTCAGGAAATAATTCAATTAGCCGAAACCGCTTCCATACCAATTGGATGGACATTATTGGGTGCGGGGAGTGTTCCTGCAAGCCACCCTCTGAATATGGGCATGATGGGTATGCACGGCGAATTTGCAGTAAATAATGCTATTCAAGATGCGGACCTTTTGATAGCCTGCGGAATGCGTTTTGATGACCGAGTGACAGGGAATATTAAAACCTATTCTCCTGATTCGAAGAAGATTCACATAGATATTGATCCATCCGAGATCAATAAAAATATTCCTGTTGACGTAGGAATTTCCTGTGACTTGCGTACGGCAATGACACAATTATTACCCCACATCAGTAGAAAGCAAAATAACGAATGGATCAAAACAATTTCTGGATGGCAAAGTGAATCTTTGGGAAGAGATATTATCAACGTCCAAACGGATACGCTTTATGGTGCTCAAGTTATTCGTGATATCTGGAAGGAGACAAATGGAGATGCACTCATTGTCACCGATGTGGGCCAACACCAGATGCTAGAGGCACAATATTATGACCACGAGGAGCCCAATACACTTTTGACTTCTGGCGGTTTGGGGACAATGGGGTACAGTTTACCAGCAGCTATCGGTGCCAGTTTTTCCAGACAAAATAAAGATATTTTTGTGATTGTCGGTGATGGCAGTATTCAGATGACTATTACAGAGTTAGCTACAGCCGTTCAGGAAAATGCAAATATAAAGATTGCCATCATAAACAACGGTTATCTGGGCATGGTCCGCCAGTGGCAGCAACTTTTTTATGATGCTCGTTATACGGAAACGCCCATCAGTAGTCCTGATTATCTAAAGATTGCTGAAGCTTATGGCCTTCCAGGGTACCGGGTACATAAGAGAAAAGAGATCCCCGGAGTTATCCAGGAGGTTAAGAAAATCAAGGGACCAGTTTTAGTGGAATTCGTGGTAGAGCAACATGATATGGTTTATCCAATGGTTCCCGCAGGCGCTGATTTGAATGCCATGATATCCAGGCCAAAGAATAAACAATTTCAAGAAGCATAACAATAAGAGGACCCCTCGCTATGAAACAAACATTAATCGTTTTTGTTCAGGATGAACCTGGCGTATTGAATAGAATATCAAGTCATATCCGGAGACGAAATTTTAATATTGAAAGCCTGATTGCCGGGCAGACAGAAAGAAAAGACATCACCCGCATGACAGTCGTTTTGAATGAACCAGACAGGACCAAGCAACGGACTGTAGTCAACAGTCTTAAAGAGCTTATTGATGTTTATGACGTAATTGATGCTACAGAAATCGACAGCCATATACGTGAATATGCTCTGGTAAAGGTTGCGCTTAAAAAAGATGACCTTAATGCAGTCAATAAAATTGTTGAATCGGTCCATGGAAAAATAATTGATGGTACTAGTGATGCGACAATCTTTGAATTAACCGGCTATGAAAAAGAAGTAGAATCTGTTATCAAAGCGTTGGAAAAATATGACATCCTTGAGATTGTTCGTTCGGGCAAGGTGGCTATGGTTGCAGGGAATTCTTCGAAACATCAGCCAGAGCTGACTAAATCAGAGCCGAACTGGACTACTTCTCGAATTCTGGAATCCTATTAACAAGAGTTAGTATTAATCAAATGGAGAAAAAATGAAAGAATTGAACATTAATGGATATACCGAAACAATTATTGAACGATCGGATTATCCCCAGGAGAAATGCAAATCCATTTTAGAAAATGAAGTAACAGCCATTTTAGGCTATGGTCCTCAAGGTTATGGTCAAGGAATGAATATGCGGGATCAAGGATTTAATGTAATCCTTGGATTGCGACGCGGATCCAGTTGGGAAAAAGCAGTGAAAGATGGTTGGGTAGAAGGCGAAAATCTGTTTGAAATTGCTGAAGCGGTTCAACGCGGAACTATCATTCAGTTCCTATTATCAGATGCTGGACAAATACAGGCTTGGCCCACGGTCAAAGAGAATTTGAGTGAAGGCAATGCCCTTTATTTTTCACATGGATTCGGTATTGTTTTCCATGAAGACACGGGTATTATTCCGCCAGATAATGTAGATGTTATTCTCGTTGCACCAAAAGGTAGTGGGCTAACCGTGCGTACTCATTTCAAGGCAGGCCGAGGGATTAATTCTTCATTTGCAATTCACCAAGATTTTACAGGAAGAGCAAAAGAACGATGTGTCGCTACTGCATTTGCTATTGGTTCCGGGCATTTATTTGAAACCACTTTTGCAAAGGAAGTCCATAGTGATTTGACTGGTGAACGATGTGTATTAATGGGACTTCTTCAAGGTGCATTTTTAGCACAATATGAAGTCTTACGCGAGCATGGACATTCTCCATCTGAAGCCTATAATGAGACCATTGAAGAAGCATTACAAAGTCTTTATCCACTTGTTGCAGAAAATGGTATGGACTGGATGTATGCCAATTGTTCTACAACCGCACAACGGGGGGCTTTGGACTGGGCTCCCAAATTCCGTGATACCTTAAAGCCGGTTATTGAAGAATGTTATCAAAAAGTGTTGAGTGGCGAAGAAGCACGGCGTTCCATTGAATCAAATTCAAAATCTGATTATCGTGTAGGATTGGAAGAAGAGTTAGCAGAAGTTAACAATCAGGAAATGTGGATTGCCGGGAAACAGCTCCGTCAGCTCCGTCCTGAAAATTTATAGAATTTTGGAATTATTGAAATGAAAACCTTCAAAATAACCACACTTCCAGGAGACGGGATCGGTCCGGAAGTGATGGATGTCGCCTTGGCTGTATTGGATTTGGTTGGTAGTGAATATGGCTTGAATTTTGAAATCAAATCAGAATTAGCCGGAGGCGCATCTCTTGATCAGTTTAACGAGCCCATTACCGAATCTGCACTCCAGTCCTGTCTAGAATCTGATGCAGTACTTTTAGGTGCTGTGGGTGGCCCCAAATGGGACAACCTTCCCCAAGAGAAAAAACCTGAAAAGGGACTATTGAAACTCCGTGAAGTGCTTGGTCTTTTTTCCAATCTTCGTCCAGCAAAAATTTTCGCACCTCTTGCAGATGCATCATCTTTGAAAAAAGATGTTATTGTTGGATCTGATGTCATGGTTGTTAGGGAATTGACCGGTGGAATTTATTTCGGTGAGCCCCGCGGACATGATAAACATGAAGGATTTAATACATTACGATATAAAAAATATGAAGTTGAACGCATTGCAAAAGTTGCATTTGAATTAGCTCGAAAACGAAATGGGCATGTTACATCAGTTGATAAAGCTAATGTTCTAGATAGTTCACAATTCTGGCGGGATGTTGTCCATGAAGTTCATAAAGATTATCAGGATGTCCCATTATCAGACATGTATGTGGATAATGCAGCTATGCAACTGGTTCGTGATCCCAAACAATTTGATGTGATTGTAACCCAAAATTTATTTGGGGATATTTTAAGTGATATAACCGCCATGATTACGGGCAGTCTTGGGATGTTGCCATCGGCCAGTATCGGAGAAAAACACGCCATGTACGAACCTGTTCATGGCACCGCCCCGGAAATTGCCGGACAGAATAAAGCAAATCCAATTGCGATGATATGTTCTGTAGCTATGATGATGGAAACCACATTAAACCAACCGGAAGCAGCGCATCGGCTAAATAACGCCATTGAATCTGTTTTGGAAAATGGAATTAGAACGATCGATATTGCTTCGACAGATTCAACAATTGTTACAACTGACGGAATGAGAGATGAAATAATTCATGCGTTTCAACAAATGGATAAGTCTATTTTACATTCTCGTGAACTTGTAAGGGAATAAGCATGAGTGAAAAAATAATCATTTTTGATACCACGTTACGTGATGGTGAACAAGCACCAGGCGCATCTTTGAATGTGTTTGAAAAAGTAGAAATTGCAAAACAGCTTGAACGATTAAATGTGGATGTGATTGAAGCAGGGTTCCCTGTTTCATCTCAAGGTCAATTTGAAGCGGTTCAGCGAATTGCAGATTCTGTGAATGCAATTATCACTGGATTGGCCCGGACGATTGATGGAGATATTGATGCCTGTCACAAATCATTAAAAGGGGCTGAAAGTTCTAGAATTCACACCTTTATTGGGACATCCGATATTCATATTAATGGAAAATTTGAATCAGCCCGCTACGGAAAATCCCTACCGGAAAAACAAGCTACTATTTTGAAAATGGCCACCGATGCAGTTCAGTATGCAAAAACATTTACAGATGATGTGGAATTTTCCGCAGAAGATGCCGGGCGCACAGATATTGGCTATTTATGCGAAATTATTGAAGCGGTTATTGATGCTGGTGCAACCACTGTCAATATTCCTGACACGACTGGATATACAATGCCTTCAGAATTCGGCGCAAAGATTGCAGAATTAAAATCTCGCGTAAGCAATATAGACCAAGCGGTGATTAGTGTTCACTGTCATAATGATCTTGGGTTAGCTGTGGCGAACTCACTTTTTGCAGTGGCTAATGGTGCCCGGCAGGTTGAATGTACCATCAATGGAATTGGTGAACGTGCCGGTAATGCCAGTATGGAAGAATTTGTTATGTCGTTGAATGTTCGTTCCAATTTTTGGAATTTTCATACAGATATCAATACAGAAGAAATTTATAATGCCAGCAGAATGGTTTCTGGTTTTACAGGGATGCTTGTACAACCGAACAAGGCTATTGTTGGCGAAAATGCATTTGCCCATGAGTCCGGTATCCATCAGGATGGAATGCTGAAAAACAGAGATACTTATGAAATTATGACGCCGGAATCTGTTGGAATAGTAAATAATAAAATCGTTTTGGGGCGTCATTCCGGCCGCCATGGATTATCATCTAGATTGAAAGCATTAGGTTATGAAATTAGCGATGAAAAAATGGGAAATATCTACGAACGCTTTGTCCACCTGGCTGATAAGAAAAAAGAAATATTTGATGAAGATTTAAGAGTTTTAATGGGAGATGAAGCCAAAAGTGAAATTGGATTTTATACTTTGGATTATCTTCATGTTAATTTAGGAACCACTACCATTGCAACAGCAACGGTTCGAATTAAGACAGAAGAAAAAATGCATGAGGAATCAGCAACAGGTGATGGACCGGTTGATGCCTGTTTCCGTGCTATTAATCGTGCCATAAATTTTCAAGAAATGGCAAAGTTGGAGCATTATCAAGTTCGATCTGTTACAGCTGGGAAGGGCGCTCAAGGTGAAGTAACTGTACGAATAAAAATTCAAGATAGCGCTTATTCTGGAAAAGGTGTTTCAACTGATACAATTCGTGCCAGTGCAAAAGCATACTTACAAGCGCTCAATCATTATGAATCCTTGAAGAATATGGAAAACGTCTTTGAAGAAATCACTGAAACTGTTTAAAGTATGAGCGGAAAAACATTATTTGACAAACTATGGGAGAGTCACCTTGTCCGTGAAAATGAAGATGGGACCAGCCTGTTGTATATTGATCGGCAACTCATTCATGAAGTGACATCACCCCAAGCATTTGATGGAATGCGTTTGACAAATCGTTCCTTGTGGCGAACCGAAGCAAATGTGGCGGTTCCTGATCATAATATTCCAACTAAAGATCGAGATAAAGGGATTGAAGATCCCATATCAAAATTACAAGTGGATACACTGGACAAGAATTGTGATTCCTTTCAAATCAAAGAATTTAAAATGTCGGATCCGAATCAGGGCATTGTTCATGTGATTGGCCCCGAGCAGGGATTAACACTTCCCGGTATGACTATCGTTTGTGGAGATTCTCACACATCAACTCACGGTGCTTTGGGTGCTTTGGCATTTGGAATTGGTACATCAGAAGTTGAGCATGTATTGGCAACCCAATGTTTGGTTCAGAAAAAATCAAAAAACATGCTCATCAAAGTAAATGGGAAATTGAAACAAGGCATCACTGCAAAAGATCTAATTTTATTTATTATCGGCAAAATTGGTACAGCTGGGGGCACAGGCTATGCAATCGAATTTGGTGGCAGTGCTATAAAAGCATTATCCATGGAAGGGCGAATGACAGTTTGCAATATGACCATTGAAGCTGGCGCGCGTGCGGGTTTAATCGCTGTGGATCAAAAAACTTTGGACTATGTACATGGGAAACCATTTTCTCCTAAAGGTGAATTATGGGAACAAGCTCGTGAATATTGGAAAACTCTACAAAGTGATGAAGATGCCGCATTTGATAAAACAATTGAAATAAATGCAAACAATATAAATCCTATGGTTACTTGGGGAACATCACCTGAATTAGTTGTGGATGTTGAAGGTGAAATTCCTTTTTCAACTGATGGAAAATTTCAACCAGCATTGGATTACATGGGATTAGAAATGGGAGTGCCCATAAAAGATATTTTGTTGGATAAAATATTTATTGGGTCTTGTACAAATTCCAGAATTGAAGATTTAAGGGAAGCAGCAAAAGTAGTTGAAGGTAAAAAAATTTCTGATTCTATCAAATTGGCGATGGTTGTTCCTGGGTCTGGCCCTGTAAAAGAACAAGCTGAAAAGGAAGGGTTGGATAAGATATTCCTGAATGCAGGTTTTGAATGGCGGGAGCCCGGCTGTTCTATGTGCTTGGCTATGAATGCGGATCGTTTAGAATCAGGTGAACGCTGCGCATCAACATCGAACCGGAATTTTGAAGGTCGCCAAGGGCAAGGCGGGCGGACACATTTGGTGAGCCCTGCCATGGCCGCCGCTGCTGCAATTAAAGGTCATTTTGTTAATGTGACAACCAATTGGAATAATTAAGATGGAAAAATTTCAATCATTTACCGGTATTGTAGCACCATTAAACCGTGCCAATATTGATACTGATGCGATTATCCCAAAACAGTTTTTAAAATCTATTCACCGGACTGGTTTTGGTCCAAACTTATTTGATGAATGGCGGTATTTGGATCATGGTGAGCCAGGTCAGGATTGCAGCAACCGCCCCCTAAATCAAGATTTTGTTTTAAACCAAAATCGATATAAAAGTGCATCTATTTTATTAACTCGTGAAAATTTTGGATGTGGTTCCAGTCGTGAGCATGCTCCTTGGGCTTTGGCAGATTATGGTTTCAAGACGATTATAGCAGAAAGTTTTGCAGACATTTTTTATAATAATTGTTTCAAAAATGGAATCCTACCAATCACGTTAGACGAAGAAAACATTCTATCTCTTTTTAAAAAATTGGTGTCTAAACCCGGATTTGCTTTAATGGTGAATTTAGATGAGCAGTCATTAATTGATCCATCCGGCAATACATTAGTTTTTGAACTGGAAAAATTCAGGAAAGATGCCTTATTGAAAGGGTTGGACGAAATTGGCCTGACCTTATCCCATGAAGGAGTGATAAGAGCATTTGAGACAAATTACCAGAAAAAACATCCTTGGATATTTACAACATGATAAATGAATAATTAAAAATGATTGAATTATTTGATACAACTCTTCGAGATGGAACTCAAGGCGAAGGCGTCAATTTATCCGTTGATGATAAGCTTCGTATTGCGGATAAATTAGATGATTTTGGAATTAATATATTGGAAGGAGGTTGGCCCGGTAGCAATCCGCGTGACCAGGAGTTTTTCCGGCGATGCCATGAATTAAATCTGAAACAGGCACAAGTTTGTTCTTTTGGGTCTACGGCACGTTGGCCAGATAAAATCGAATCAGATCCTAATTTGAATGCTCTTTTAAAAGCTGAAACACCTATTATAACAATTTTTGGTAAAGCTTGGCAACTTCATTCAGAAAAGGGGCTAGGTTTAGAAGAAGATGAAAATGCAGAACTGATAGAAAGATCGGTCGCTTTTTTGGTTAAGGAAGGGAAGCGTATCATCTTTGACGCGGAACATTTTTATGATGGCTATAAAACATCTCCATCTTTTGCATTAAAGATGTTAGATGCAGCACAAAAAGGCGGTGCAGACACGTTAGTATTATGTGATACAAATGGTGGTTCTCTGCCGGAGTTTATTCAGGAAGCTACGAAAGCCGTAGTTAAAAAGTTTGAATCACAAATTGGTGTGCACGTTCATAATGATGGTGGTCTCGCAACAGCCAATACTTTGGCAGCGGTTGTAGCAGGTGCAACTCATGTTCAAGGGACGATAAATGGTGTGGGTGAACGTTGCGGCAATGCAAATTTAGGGACAATTATCCCCAATTTAATTTTAAAAATGAATCGCCAAATGCAATCAGAAATTGATTTAGAAAAGCTGACTCCTTTAACGCATTTCGTTTATGAATTAATGAATCTACATCCTGATGATCAGGCACCTTATGTAGGAAAATCGGCATTTGCTCATAAGGGTGGAATCCACGTAAGTGCCGTTATGAAAGACAGCAGAATGTATGAGCATATTGATCCTGAAAAAGTGGGGAGTCATCAACGAGTTCTCATTTCGGATCTTTCGGGCCAAAGTAATATTCGATTTAAAGCTGATGAGTTAAATATTGAACTAAATGGCGATAAACAATTAACCAGGGATCTGGTGCATCAGATTAAATCATTGGAACATGATGGCTATCAATTTGAAGTCGCCGAAGCATCTTTTGAACTCATATTGCAAAAACAGAAAGGGTCGTTTGTTCCCTTTTTTGAAGTATTGGAATCCCGGGTCAATGTGAATTATGATAAGCATGGGCATAGCAATGCAGATGCCATGCTGAAAGTAAAAGTTGATGGTGAAATTGAACATACTGCGGCTGATGGTAATGGCCCAGTCAATGCACTGAATAACGCAATGAAGAAAGCATTGGTTCGATTTTTCCCTGAGCTAGAACAAATAAAACTCACAGATTATAAAGTTCGTGTTTTGAACGAGCAAGATGGCACCAGCGCAAAAGTTCGTGTATTAATAGAAAGTTCAGATGGGAATGAAAGTTGGTCAACCATTGGTGTGTCTGAAAATATCATTGAAGCCAGTTGGGAAGCATTGAGAGATAGTTTTAATTATCGTTTATTTAAAACACAAAATTCAATAAAAAAGCCATCATTGATTGAAACTTAAGTTTCTTCTATTCAATAAAGTGCTATTTCTTTTATAAGTCTTAATTTTCGCACCAAATATTTTTTAAGTGTTTAGGTTTTCATGTGTTCAAGTATCATGAACACTTCCGCACTTTAATACGTTCACAATATTAGAATGAGTACACAAGCCAAGCGTGTCGCATTCCATACATTAGGATGCAAATTAAATTTCTCAGAGACAGCTACAATCTCTCGTGATTTTCTGCATCATGGATTTGAAAAAGTAAACTACCGAGATAAAGCGGATATTTATGTTTTGAATACATGTTCTGTAACAGAAAATGCTGATAAAGAAGCACGAAAATTTATTCGCCAAGTAAAGCAGCGTAATCCAAACTCATCCGTAGCCGTGATCGGCTGTTATGCCCAATTAAAACCTAATGATATTGCTGCCATTGACGGAGTAGATATAGTATTGGGTGCTGAAGAGAAATTTAATTTATTGAATCATTTGGATTCCATTAATCTGAATGGTAGCACAAAAGTGATTCAATCCGAGATTGATCACGTGCACAAATTCACTCCTTCATATTCTTCTTCTGAACGAACACGATCATTTTTAAAAATTCAGGATGGCTGCGATTACACCTGTTCTTTTTGTACAATTCCACTAGCTCGTGGCCAGAGTAGAAGTGATACAATTTCCAACACGTTGAAAGTAGCAAAAGAAGTAGCTGAAACAGAGACTAGAGAAATCGTTCTCACAGGCGTAAATATTGGCGATTATGGAAAAGGGTCTAACGAAACATTTTTTGATCTCATTCAGCAATTAGACTTACTTGATGGAATTGACAGAATCCGAATTTCATCTATTGAACCTAATTTACTTACCAATAAAATAATTGAATTTTGCGCTTCATCGAAAAAATTATGCCACATTTTCATGTGCCCCTTCAATCCGGTTCAGATAAGATTTTAGGCGCAATGCGCCGGAGATATAAACGAGACTTATATGTAAATCGAGTTACCCGAATAAAACAAACTATTGCAGATGCCTGTATTGGCGTAGATGTGATTGTGGGATTTCCCGGCGAAACAGAAAAAGATTTTCTCGACACATATAATTTTCTAAATGAATTGGATATTTCCTATCTTCATGTATTTACATATTCGGAACGGCCCAATACTGATGCTATTGAAATGAGTGAAATTGTTTCAAAAGAAATTCGAAGAGAACGAAGCAAGATGCTTCATATTTTATCCGATAAAAAACGACGTTTTTTCCATGATCAATTCATCAGCAAATATCGTCCGGTTCTTTTTGAAAATATGAAAAATGGAAAACTATTAGGACACACGGATAATTATATCCAGATCCAAATGGAAGGTGGTTCCGACCTTATTAATTCAATCCATTCTGTAAAACTGGTCGATAATCACGGTACAATTGTTGATGGAAACTTGTCCTAAATATTCTTTGTATTCTTTCGTTTAACTAAGCCATGATTCGCCTTGAAAACCTATCCAAATCGTTTCCAGATGGTGACCTATTTAATAATGTAAATATTTCCATTAAACGTGGGATGCGTATCGGGCTTGTGGGCCCTAACGGATCTGGAAAAACCACATTGCTCCGAATAATGCTGGGTAAAGAGTCACCAGATTCTGGAAATGTACAAGTTGATAAATCAACCACCATCGGCTATCTTGCACAGGATATTGTTGCCGGAACAGGACGATCTATTTTAGAAGAAGTTTTGGTAGCCTATCCGGAAGTACGTGAATTAGAAGGGCAAATTCTTGCATTATCGGAAGCCATTTCCAAAGATCATGGAAATATGAATTTGGTTAACAAATTGGGCGATGTTCAACATCGTTTTGAAGCTTTAGGTGGCTGGAATCTTGAAGATAAGGCAAAAAAAATATTAAGCGGGCTTGGGTTTGTTGATGAAAAATTCACTGAGCCTATGGATGTTTTCAGCGGTGGCTGGCGTATGCGAGTGGCTTTGGCTTCTATTCTTTTACAGGAACCGGATATTCTTTTTCTCGATGAGCCCACAAACCATTTAGATCTGGAAGCAACGATATGGTTAGAATCTTTTTTATCTAAGTGGACGGGTGGGATGGTAATGATAAGCCATGATCGGGCCTTTTTAGATCGATCTATTAATAATATCCTCGAAATTGATCTTAAAAAAATAACGTTGTTTCACGGAGATTATACAAAATATACTGAAGAAAAATCATTACGCATGGAGCAACACAAAAATGCCTATCGCAATCAACAAAAGCAAATCAAAGATACAGAACGATTCATTGAAAGGTTCCGTTCCAAAAATACAAAAGCGACACAGGTTCAGAGTCGGGTAAAAATGTTGGATAAATTAGAAAAAATTGAAGCACCCACTGAACAAAACCATGCGATGAATTTGAGATTACCGCAGCCAAACCGATCACCCTTGATTGTGGCATCATGTCGGAATGTGACTAAGCACTATGAAAATATAGAAGTGTTTAATAATATGGATATGGTAGTAGAACGAGGACAAAAAATTGGTTTGGTCGGGCATAATGGTGCTGGTAAGTCAACGTTATTGAAAATGTTGGCCGGTGTAGAACCGGTTACATCTGGGGTCGTACGAATCGGTTCAAATGTAGATAGTGCTTACTATGCTCAACACCAATTGGAAATATTAAATCCAAATGAGACAGTTTTTGAATCTATTCAAAAAGTAAGCCAAGGGTGGAGTGAGACACAAATGAGAACCTATCTAGGTAGTTTCATGTTTTCCGGTGATGAGATAGAAAAGTATGTAAAAGTGCTCTCCGGCGGTGAAAAAGCACGGGTGGCCTTGGCAAGAATGCTGGTAGAACCATCCCATATCCTTTTATTGGATGAACCAACAAACCACCTGGATATGGTTACTCGAAATGTGGTGGAACGAGCGCTTATTCAATTTTCTGGATCTATTGTTTGTATTTCTCATGACAGACATTTTTTAAATAATGTGACCAATCTAACCTGTGAAGTAGCCGGTGGCGGTATCAGATTATTTGAAGGGAATTACGAATATTATGAGTGGAAAAAAAAGGAAGAAACACAAAAAAGTACTAGAACATCAAAAGTTAAAATTGCATCAAAAAAAAAGTCAGATTACAAAGAACAAAAGAAAATTAGAAATCGATTAGCGTGGATCGACAAACGATTCAAAACCATTGAAAATGAAATTGAAAAGGAACGAGCATTAACAAACAATCCAGACTATAAGGATAAATATGAAATACTTGAGGGCGCTCTTAACAACATGAATACTTTAGAAAAAGAATATTTAGAATTAATGGAAGAACAAGAAAGGTTATTGAAATAATACATTTCACGAACTCTTTCGATCAGTATTTATTGATAGTAAAATAAATATTATTTTATATACCAACCAGATATTACAGATATCATAATATATTATTTTATAGTGATTTATAAAATGCGCATTATGGATTGTAATTTAATATTCTA
>JYMV01039382.1_pt1 | contig 32784 bp, 23 predicted proteins | sample 338911 | NCBI WGS metagenome assembly JYMV01 (sample SAMN03354496, study PRJNA234377) | hydrothermal vent metagenome | biome: Deep sea; feature: Hydrothermal plumes at the Eastern Lau Spreading Center, Western Pacific Ocean; material: Seawater | place: Tonga | collected 2009 | depth 2000 m m
TACAGTAATACTTTAATCGATGAATAATTCATCATTATGTGCATAATTAATTAGCTTTTGTCATCAAACCATCCAATGGGAGAAGACATAGATATCATGTGACATGATAGGAGTGAATATATAATGAGTCTCACAAGTATAAAACACAGACCTCCTAGTTCAATATATCATTCAATGACCACAAGTAATCATGTCATTTTTCGAAAACTTTCTCACACACATTATGTGTATGGCGACAACTGATACTGATTCTGAAGATATATACAAAATGAGAGAAGAGATACATTCACCGTTTAGAAGTTCACTGTTTAGAAGTTCACCGTTTAGAAGTCCACCTTCATCTCCTGTATTGTGTCGCAGGATATACAATCAGAGACCAAAATGCACACAGAAAGCAGATGTTACCATCTATCCTCCAGTTGACCAGAGGAATATAAAGAAGAAACACGAAGATCAAGATCAGTCTGCAATTGAGAACTGCACTATATGCCTGGAGAGACTAACCAGACACAAGTGTTTTGTATTGCCTCGATGTGGACACATGGTTCACATTCACTGCTTGAACAGATGGGAAATGGAAAAGCCTTCATGTCCAGTGTGTCGAGTGGTGATATCATCTACTGATGGTGGATTGGACATACCGAGTGATATAGAGAGATGGGTCATGTATGGTGCACCCAAAAGGTTGAGGATGATTCGTGGTCAGAGGGCTACAAAAGGAAATTGGTGATCTCATTGTAATCATGTATGAGATGAAGAAATTAATGATTTGATTTACTTAAAAGATATGTTTTTGACTCTGGTCTTTCTTTCTTGAGAAGCTAAGGGTGGATTATATAGAGGATTAAAACAAAAAAATAAAGTAAACAGTGTATATATATTGTTTGAAAGATGATTTATTTTTATTCAAATGAAGTAGACAGTGTATATACTGGTTGAAAAATGATTTATTTTTATTCAATTAAAGTGACAACTCCAATATGTGTCGTACATTGCTCCATGACTTCCATAAGAGTTTGTCTCGTCTTCTGAAAATACTTGATTTCATTTGAACTCCTTGGTATAGATGCCAACCACTTTGTATCACACAGATATTGATCAATCTCATGAGCAACAATCCCTGTAGTCAGTCCTTCCATCTCCTTTAGAAAGGATGCAACATCCATCGTCCACCACTTCCTGCATGGTGGTGGCTCTATGTGTGCTGTTCCCAGTTCTTCTCCATCAGGGGACAATATGATGATTGTTCCAGACATGGTAGACTTATTTTATACTATAACTGTATATTCACCCATATATAACATGTCTCTAATATGTCAGACTTAAATTCATTTGAGAACATAAAAGACATCTGTTTACTTTGATAGACACGAACATCCAAGATATAGTTCAACTATACAAGCTATGATAATGATGAGTCCAACTAGGCATGCTAGTATCCAGTGGACATTTTTACCAAGGGTAACTCTGGTGTCTTCCTCTCTGGGAGTAACATAATTCAACGAATCATTCTTGTCAGATTTGAATGGGAGGAATAGAGGATTTTCTTCTCTCCCTCTCATGTAAGTCCACCCATCCTTACAGTAGAGATAACCAACTCCTTTGATAGCAGCACCACAAGACTGTCTGCATTCCCTACACTCACTCTTAACATTATCTAAATCACAATATCGCTCCATGTGCAACAATGTCTTTTGGGGTCTAACAAATTTGTATACAATTCTCTTAGAGCTCTTCACCCTGTGGCCTGACTTAGTGATGGCCACATAGGATAGGGTGCCTTTCACTAGAATCCGTCCAGATGAATGAGGCACATCTTCTGATGTGCACAAAAAGGAAGGATTTTTCCACACTGCATGTGGAGATTCACGTATGTAGTTTGCTATAGTGGATACACAGACCTCATTGTCAAATCTGATGCGATTCATAGTTGACTGTTTGTTATAAAGATTGAGCTTTGTGTCATCATGGAGATAGAACCTAGACACATCTTTGGAGAAGCTCATAAGCAACTCGATACACATCACACCAGATCTTTTCACATGCCAGAGGCGAGCGGCCCTGACATCCAGTTCACCACTCAATGTTGTCTCCTTCATCACATCTGAGCGTTGGTCTGATAAGACATACTCCCCACCATCACCAGTTGTTAAGGATGCACAGGTTATGGAACAGCTTTTGTTAGCACATTTCTCTGTGTCACTGACATTGAAGATCTCTATTTCAATCTGCCTGTCTTTGGAAACTGGACATTGCACAAAGCGATCATCCCTCTTCTTTGTGTATAGGGTTGCATTCAAATTAGTTGGCACTACGTCATGGACATGAATGTCTGTTTGCAACCCATTTAGACGTAAATCACCACACAGAAATAAACTTGGCTTATGCCCTTGAATGTCCAGATTGTCACTCACATATCCAATGTTACCACCTTCATTGCATACCTCATTTGAGAGAGACACGTTGTATGTGGTGTCATTCTGTTTGATCTGCATCTCAATCTCCAAACCCCAAAATATGACTTGCTGTGTCGTGTAGTCAAAGAATGGGCTGTCAAAATCAAACTCCCCACATAGCAGATGAGATTGTGGTATGTATCGTACGGTCTCTAAACTTAGAACACACTGATAGTTGTGGATGTGTGCAGTCTGTGCCACAGTTGAGAGTGCAAGAAAAATAAGTAGTATCATGGTGCATGGTGTGTGAATGGGGAAAGGTCCTTACTAATACTACATTCATGCATTACTTGTTCCCCTACCCACAATGGACGTATCAGCATCATGTGTACCAATCACCCTGTTTTCCAAACTGTCGAAGGGGAACAGAGAAACCATGAACACAGACCACATACTTGAATCACTCTATGGCAATCCTAATGGTCTTGGTATTTCCAGTGTTCCCTACATCTATTGTGTGTCCCCACAACAGGTGAAGTCCAACCTGGAGCAGATCTATTATCTGGAGCTCACATTTAGATGGCCACCAACCACTCGTTTCATAGATGAGACCCACTCGCAATCTCCCACAAACCCCACGTATGAGGAATACCTTGGTCTTGATTACATTGGAGTGGAGAGAATGTTTTCGTACACCCGCCGCTATGTCATCTTCAATCCAGTGGATTACCTTGTCAGAATTGTAGATGTGGACACCAAAGAGGTTTTTTACAAGAATGAAAGACTCTCTGACAATATGAAAGGGTCAATCCCCGGAGATGACTGGATCAAGGTCTCTAACTTTTTCTTTGAGTTAGGTATGAGCAAGGAGCAAGAAAAGGTGAACTCCCTGATGATTGAACATATAGGATCCCAGTTCATTGATATAAAGAGGGATTTCTTCAATGTCTTTGAAATAGCCAGAAGAAAGGGAGTCTCAAGAAAGGCAGTACAAAAGTATCTGACCTCTCTCATCGAGAGGATCAAAGTCATCAAGGTGTCTGGGTGTTGGACCAGCAATCACAAGGGTGACTACAAGAGGACATTTTGGTTGTCGAAAGGAGGGATGAATTTTTCAGACATATTTCACTTTCCACAGACTGTTGGATGTCACAACACAAATGTGGTCATCAAAAACAGAGACATCCTCCACTCCACCATATGTGAGACAACCTTGGGAGCTGACCACATCAAGTGTTGTCGACCATACCATTTGAAACTTGGGACTTCCAGAGAGAATGCTGTCCATATTAAAATCCGCAAATCACTTGATCAACTCTTTGATTTTGATTACAAAGAAATGCAAGAGTATTGCTTCCATATATTGAGACTTTCAAATCTCATAGAGAGACAAGTCCACACGGTCACAGAAGATGAGGTGAAAGTACAGAGGAGGAGAAGCAATAGGATACTGTACTGTGAAGAGGTGGGATCATCTAGGAAGTGGATAGATGTGTGTGGTGAACCAGACATGGGGGATGCCAATGATGAACCAAGCGTGGGAGAGATGGATAAAGATGGAGACGAGGAGGAGGACATGAATATGTGGAAGTTGTTGGATAGGGACAATCATGAAGGTGATCAGGAGGAAATCTATAGAAGTCAATACATCACACTTTTACAGAAGAACGACTCAAAAGAGATAGATTAAATTGTTTGAAACATATTTATTTTCTTGCTTTCACTATTCACAAATAATCAGTCGCTCAACGGTATCACTTCATCTTCACTTCATCCATCTATGTGCAAACACCTTATCAATTGTAAGTCTCTTGGTTGAGTCACTATAAAACATGCCACTCAACAGATTTCTCAAACCACCCGAGAGATCTTTTGACATTGCAGGTTTGTTGGTAATTGTCTCTTTTTCATTACAAAAGGCTTCCCGTCCATGAGTTAGGAGGTAAAGTAAACAGCCTAAGGACCACACTGTCTGTGGCTCCCAATCACAGTGGGCACACAGAAAGTATTCCGGAGGGTTGTAGACCTTCGTTCCCACTGCTCTACTTCTAGAGGAATTCAGAGTTTGGTATGCCATGCCAAGGTCAATAAGTAATGTCTTTCCAGTCTTTGGATCGATCAAAATGTTCTCATCCTTGATGTCACCATGGACAATACCTCTCTGTCTCATGGCAATAATTGTTTTCATCACACCCTTGAAGATCAGTTTAGCCGCAGCCTCGGAGATGTAACCACACTTGTTCATATAGTCAAATAGGTCCATGGTGTTGGGTGCATACTCCATGGCTATCAAAGCAATGGATCCTGTCACAAAGAAGCCATGCATTTTCACCACACCTACAATGTCTCTACATCTCATCAACATGCATGCTTCTCTTGGAACTTTCCCTTGGCAACACTCACTCTCACACAAGTGATACTTTTTAACCACCTTCACTGCTAGGGGTAGTCCATCCAGTTGTCTGTATCCAAGATACACTTCACCTTGGCCACCACGTCCTAGACATTTCTCCCAGTCCACATTCACATTGAATGGGGTATTCTTCATCATCTTCCCAGAGTGATCGTATTCTGTCATTTTCGCTAAGATACAAGATGTTGGTGTAGGTTCAGAGGAAGAATGACTATGAAGTGATACCATCACCCCTTTTAAAGCAAATTCTGCTCATTATGTATGCACACCAAATTAGAGATGAATATATGATTAGATCATATCACTTTATTATCCAATGGGGGATAAGATTGGTCATGTGACCTCATTATGTATGCACACCAAATTAGAGAAGAATGTATTAGAACATATCACCATAGTGAGAGGATGAGAGGATTGGTCATGTGACCTCATTATGTATGCACACCAAATTAGAGAAGAATGTATTAGAACATATCACCATATTTTCCAACTGGTGAGAGGATTGGTCATGTGACCTCATTAAATATTCATATCATGCTATGATATGAATATTTAATTAGGGGAATGATTTGATCAATCACTACATAGTTGTTGGTGAACCAATTGAAAGAAATTGACAAAATATTATAATAATTCAAGCTTTTGTTATTTTCAATGATATTTATTATTGTGAGACAGTGATATATAAAAACATTGACATCTAAAAATAACAATGTGTTTGTAAGACAAATTGTATCTTGTTTTATTTTGGAAACTTCCCAAAAGATGTAAACTTTGGTGGTTGACTTCCTTGGAGGAATGGGATGATGGGTTGCATTACATTTGTAGACATGTCACCACTACTCTCATCACCATACAGTTTACCTACTACATGGCTCCCATCACTGTCTGGAACATGTGTCAATGTAAGATATGAGCATTGATCTGCTTTTTTGTTGTGTTCTGTGAATGGAATATCATGAGATTGCCATGCATAGATCATCAATCCACAGAATGCACACATTGTCCAATCATCATGTCCCAAGTAGATAAATCCTGCCTTGGCCATATCTATTTTGGATGGTTTTCCAAATTGGGGCCAATGGGTGAAGGTGTTCAATCGCTCTTTGCAGTGTATCAGGGAAGGTATATGTAGAAGTGTTGAAGTACTTATTCCCTGAGACATAGTATTATGTGTTGGAGATTTTCAGAGTACAACATTTCATATTGTTTCATGTGTATTGTTGTCTGTATGTAGTTGTGTAAAATAAAAATTGATAGTGATCCATACTGTAATTTATACTTTCTATTGAATTTTAGATAAAGACACAAACTAGTTGTTTTAGCACTCTTTATTTCTCATCATCACCAAAGTCCTTTAGCCAAATATCTTGCTCTCACAATCCTCTTCCTTTTTTGCACCCCATATTCAATGTATTTTCTTATGTCCTTAGGAATACATACTCCCCCAAAGTTAGTGGAAACAGGTGTGTTACATATTGGACACTTTGACTTTCTCTCAGACCACAAATCCATACATGATATGTGTATGAGGTGCCCACACCTGGGTAACAGATAACACTTTGCAGAAATCAGACTATCGAGACAAATGGGGCAGGATTCTGACAGATGCAAGTCATCTTTTGGGTCCACATTAGTTTGTTGTACATTTACTCTGACATCACAGCTTATTGGCATGTCTACTGTTGAGATCGTACCCAAGCATGGTGGTTGAAGTTCATCTGTTGACACACTTGTCGCGACAGAAGATTGGATGTGTGGTACTGACTCCCCACTTCTGAATGCAGGTTTCTGGTAATGCCGGTAATGCAATGTTTGTCTACTTCTGAAAGGTAATCTGATGTGTGGTGGGACTGACTCCCAACTTCTGAATGCAGGTTGCTGGTAATGCAATGTCTCTCTATTTCTAAAGGGTGATCTGATGTGTGGTGGGACTGACTCCACACTTCTGAATGGAAGTTGTTGATAATGTATTGTCCTTCTACTTCTGAAAGATGGTTGATGTTCATGCATTGTGTCTCCACTTCTGAATGGTGATCTGGTGCATGGTGTTGATTCCCGACTTCTAAACTGTGACTGTTGATCCCTAGAAGAGATGTCAGTGTCATCATCTAATGTAGGTAGATGAATGCATGAGAAGAAATTGATGAAGGCAAGTGAAAAGAAATCACTGAAATGTTGCCGAATTGACATGATGTAAGTCATACCTCCTTTAGGGTCAACCCTGATTTACTCGTGTGTAGTTTGTCCTGAATCAAAAACATATTTACCATACAATTTTACATGTGATAACTCGTAACCTACAGAAGGATAAGTGAAAATGGACACCCAACAAGAGGCCTTTGAGTTGAGGCAGCCCAACATGGAACAGAACCCAGAAGAGGAGACATGTCCAATATGTCTCGACATCTTGCACAACCATGAAGAAACTGGTCTTGTGGTAGCATGTGCCCATGTTTTCCATTCACACTGCATCCATGAATGGATGAAAAAATCCATGCAGTGTCCTATGTGTCGAACACACATCAGAGAGGATGGCGGAGTTAAAATATCGCGCATGGAGGATGCAAGACCGGTTAGAGATATGCCCCACATCGAAAGAAGGGGATTGAACAGGGGACGTGGACAAAAAATGACAAACGAAGAGGCCCTCAATTTCTTTGACTATGCAAATCGTAGAGTTTTCCGTAGGATACTGCAGAGACCAGACAATATAACTTTTCGCCATAGACTCAGGAGTAGTTCAATGACAAGTACTTTTCGGGAAAATTCACAAGAAGGCAGTCTGAGATATACAGTGAGCTATGGTTCATCCATCCTTGTAATGAAAAGAAAGATTTTTGATTTAATGTGGCACCATTACAATACATTTCACAGAGAATATGACGATTTCCGATATGATGTAGACATCTACTACAGAAATTTTCTTGCATGAAATAATAAAGTGTTAAACCCAAAGTAATTACTTCTCTCTCTCTCTCTCTTTTATATTTTATCAGGTCTTGTCTTGTGATACTGTTTGTCCCCACAAACAATTATTTGCTTTATCAAAGTTTGTCTACCCCAAATCAGATAAATCAGAAACATATTTGTTGTATATCATTTTATTTCCTCATCAAATTCCCGGAAGACATCACACAACACAGTGCATTCTGTTTGACACTTGTCCAATGATTGTTTTCTCAGAGGATATGCAGTTACAAGATTTGTTCTAGTCCTTTTTGTACTGACAACAACTTTGCAGATGTGTAATAGGTTTCCTATGTTATCAATTCCAATGGGATAGTCAAATTCTTTACAATATAATGTATGTCTTTGGTTGTGTCTCCCACTGCCAGGCTCTATGATGTCTGGATTAATCAGTGTCATTCTGACAACATTTATCCATCCCTGGAGGAAGATTGTTGGTCTGTTCCACACCCTTCTCAATTTCGCATCCACATCACAGTCGTATGGTTGCACCAAATTCTCTATGGCATAATTATTTGGTACCATTTCAGAGTCTATGTAATAATCTTGTGATCCCACATTGTACTCCAGAACACACTTGTCGGGTCCATGCCTTTGAAGAATATGATTTACCACTTTGTTGTCAACATGAACATTTACACGGCTTTCATGATTAAACATCCAATGTTTTTCTGTCATGTGATGGCATGTACATATGCATGCTGGAACTGTTACAGAATGCCTATCCGTGTCTTGGTCTTCCTCACAAAAGTCAAACATTTCACCCTGTACGTATATTGGGGAAGGGGGGATATCCATATGTAGTCCTAGTCCTAGTCAAAGTGGGACTGAGCAAACAGAGATTTTGCTTGTAGGTCCACTCAATCTCAAAATATAAACCAATCAGATTACTCAACCTGATCTCACTACCTCATTATGTATTCAACGATTTGTGAGTAACGTTAGTCAACCACACCTAATTATATATTCAATGATTTATGGCCACATCTAATTATGTATTCAAGCATTGGCAGCCACTCCCACCACGACCAGCATTGTTTAGCCACATCTAATTATGTATTCATGGAGATTATTTATAATCTTATTCCCTAATTTATGCATAATTAAAGTCTTTGCAATGGACCAATCAAATCTATGATTATATGTCAGAATGATTTCAGAATGAAAGGAGACCCCCCATTGGTTGTCTAATGTTAACCATGCATACATAATGAGGTGTAATGTCTAATGCTAACCATGCATACCTAATGAGGTGTAATGTCTAATGCTAACCATGCATACCTAATGAGGTGTAATGTCTATAAAAAGGGGTGCCTCCACTTAGTCCATCAACACAAGCCTTTTGGTGAGTGAACAGTAAACATACAATGGCACCTCCACATTCACAAGAGATTATGGAAGAAACACAGTATGAGTCCACAGAGATAGAAGGGATCACTGATGGGTCCATGGATGTCAATGAATCCATAGGTGTAGCATCAGTACCTGGAGACAAACGAACAAGAAAGAGGAAGAGATCAATTCTAGCCGATAGTGATCTCGGTGACTCTGCTCTGGCCAAAGTTGTCTCTAAGACTAGGAAGTCTAAAAAGAGATCAAAGCAACTGAGACATGAGGAGTGTACTGAGATGGAGGAGATAAATTCAATGGAACGTACATGTCTAGCCTCACTACCTACCACAAGATGTAATGGTGGGAATAGGAAGAGATCTACTTTGGATGACGAGGACGATAGTGACTTTCCTCTCATCAAAGCAAAGAGCAAGAAGCATAAGAGAGCAAAAACACTATGCCCAGACAGTGAGAACTCTGATCCTACAAGGAAAAAGAAGAGGAAAGTAAAGAAAGCCAAGTTCTCAGTGGACACTTTACACGAGGAAAGGAAGAATATGAAGTTGAAAGCTGCAAAGTTCCAGATAGTAGCAGCACCATGCCATGTAAGCATCTCTCTTTATGATTTTTTTCCTTGTTGTATAGTTGGTCTTGTATATCGTGTACATTGAATATATGCATTGAATATGTATATATATATAGATCTGTCTATTGACTGTTGGAAACTTTTATCGGATTACACACATCCTACTATGTTTTTTGTCATGTTGTATATCGTGTACATTGAATATATGCAATGAATATATATATATATCAATCTGTTTATTGACAATTGGAAAATTATATGTTATTACAGACATCCTACTCCAAGTCAGACACCAATGAAGATTGTCCACTATCATGGAGTGACAAGATCTATGTCTCCCCCCAAGTCGACCTCACCACTTCATCTAACAAGGATGATGACTCTGCCTACCTATCACATATACCACCGGTGACAATGCAAGGCATCAAATCTCCTCCTATGACACAGGATAGACCCCGGGGAAGGGTCATCTCCAAGAGAGCCCTAAAAGGACTTGCATGTGGGAGACTGATTGCTTCCATACAGAAGGACAATGTGGATATGATACTCTATAATGACCAGCCACAATTCAGACCTTTCAAAGAGGAATATCAGAGGAGGTTCAACATGGAGGAGCTCTACCAATATAGTTCAACAGTACAAGAGATCATCAAATCCACACACTATGACCAACTCCCAGATGTGAAGAGCCTACAGTTTCTATCTTTTAAGAAACACCCAGAGTTGTGGGTGGACACAGCAACAGATGAACCATACACAGGACCCAAAATATTGGATGAAGCAGACAAGCACCACAACCTATCCAATTCATACCTCAACCACAAGACGTCGAACACAAGCATGGTTGAGCAGGACACAAACTCTCCGGATATCAGAAGAGTTGGGGGACCAAAAAATACTAAGAATGTCTGTGTGGTTGTAGGGGATCCAGGTGTCATTGCCACAGCATTAGACTCTAGCCTTTCATATGCAGATTCTTGTGACAGGACATTCCGTGGGATCTATGGATTGAAGCCAGACACTGACATAAAGACATCCACAAACATGAAGAGGAGCAATGACTTTCCAGTTCTGGTAGCACTCAAGACAAAGACAATGGTGACAGTGGAAGGGAAAGAATACATGGTGGACTTTGGCCAAAAGACGGAAGAGATGAAATGTCGCACCACAGCCCTCCTCCTATCCAGCCTGACAGAGGCCATCCAGAGAGTCCAGGTATTGTTTCTGGAAATGCTTTATGATACAGGAGATGTGCACTTGAACAAGACACCAATTGATAGGCTGGGGCGTATGTATAGACTGGATGACACTGACAAACTCTCACAGATCATGAATTTCCATAGATCTGACACGGTGTTATATCAAGTGAGAATATGGTGCACAACCTGTCTCAAACCTCACCACAACCTGTGGATACCAAATGACCAAAAAAGGATGGCTGAGATCATCTCAACACACACATGTGAGGAATGTGAATCACACACGCTTGTGAATCACTCAAGCTTTATGCTAAGAGAGGCGAACTGTCGACAATCTCTAGATCCAGGAGCTTCGAGAAAGATCAACTATGAAGTACCAAGAGACAACAGAGTGCCTCTGTACCCAACAGGGATAGAGTCTGTAGAACAACTTCAACCATATGAGCTAGTCTCAGACATGACAAGCTGCTTGGACTTGGAACTTGACATGAGCATGGATGCAGGTAGGAAAAACCAGAGGACAAGGGCAGTGACTATCACACTGTATATACCTACTTCATTTGACCAAGACAAGACTCTGGCAGCTGCAAGAGAACAGCTACAGTCTACCGACTTTGAGCTGACTGAAGATGATATCCCCAACAATGATCACTGTGTGGATGCATATGTGTACCATGATGGGAAGGAGCACCAAATGAAGATAGTTGCCACAAGGTTCAAAGTCAGTCTGTCATGTAACAAGACTGTGGACACAATCATGTCTGATGAAGTTGCAGAGACTTTGAAAACTAGACTGGGGTCAGTCCAAGACTGTGTTCAATTTCAACAAAATCAAAGTCATGTACAGGTACATGTACCTTCCAATCAGACATGTAAGAGGATGGGAGTACAGACTGTATATGAGGAGGGGGAAGTTCACATTCATTCATCACCAGTGATTGTGACACCACTAAATAGACAGTCTGGTAAGAGACAGAACAACAAGCGAGTTGCAGAAGAAGGGCCAATGATGACGGCTACCAACTGTTGGTGTCATCCCAACTTTGAGAAGCAGGAGAACTTTCTCAGATATGGACAGACTTTACTGGCAGCCTTCGTGAACAATGTATATAACCAGGGGATACTCAAGTTAGGAGACACAAGGGTAGAGCTACTCCCAAAAGGAATGTATGATTGGATTGAGCTTGACGAAATCCATGGCACCATTCTTCCACACATCAGAGAAGAGATGCTAAGAAAGGTATCGGCCAAAGTTGCAAAAGAACTACTGTCAAGGGAAAAAAAGATCAAGGAGTTGGGGGAGCAGCTAAACCAAGTCAAGAAATCCCATGCATGTGAGAATGATCAACATTTGGATTCCCTTACGTCAAGAATAGAAGAATTGGAGGAAAGTCTTAGGACAGTCACAAAAGAAAGGGATGAGTTGAAGAATATAAGGAAAGAGTTGGAGCGAGAGCTTCGTGCAATCAGAAGACAATATGTGAAGGTCCAAGACCAATACAATAGATTGTGTGAGACTGTGGAGGAACAGAAAAGGATAGAAGCAAAAATGCAGGGGGAGTTGGACAGTCTGAAATTGGACAATACAGATATGAGGAAAAAGACGGACATGCTGATAGAAAGTGTAGAGAAGTATGGGAAGATGTTGGAGGCACAGGCTGGACATCAGACCACCACAGACTGTGAGATGGAAAAGTTTGAGGCACAGAAAACACCCCAGCCTGACATTGACTGGTTTATTAATAAGATAGAGGCAGAGAAGTATGGGAAGATGTCAGAGGCACAGGCTGGACATCAGACCACAACAGACTGTGAGATGGAAAAGGTTGAGACACAGAAAACACCACAGCTTGACATTGACTGGGTTATAAATAATATAGAGGCAGAGAAAACACCCGAGAATGACTGGTTCTTGGACTTTGATCTGGATGGTTTTCTTTAGAGAAAGTTGCACATATGTTTTTGTTTACAAATAAATGTTTTGAAAGTAAAAGAAAATGATGAGTTATGATTGATTTGAAAATGATTTTGGTATTTACCAATGATACACACCTGTATGGTATAACAATCTGACCATGTCCCAAACAAAGATGAAAGAAGTAGAGTTGATGACATATCCTATCACAGTGTCTAAGGAAAGTCATGGTTCATATAGTTTAAATGGTTCAGAGATGAGATTGAAAAACATTGTCTCTCTCCTTGACAAACAAAGCTATGTCTTTGTAAGACTCAAGGGAGTAGACGACCTGATTCGTAGAGCAAGACTAGACCTCACTTATCAACTCACAGAGCAATATGACTGGATGGACATGAAGTCTGATCCAATCCTTTTCAAACACTGCCTGAAGAAGAAAGATGTGATGAATGGTATTGGAAATGTAGACTCACTTCCAAACTCTTGTCTGAGTCTTCAAGTGCATCCTTTCGTAGTGGAAATATTCAAGGCAGTCATGGGCTTTGGAGATGAACAAGGGGTGGTAGTTAAAATGGATGTACCACAGTTTGTCCCACCTGGTCAGAACCAGTCGTACATAGGGTACCGGAATCAAGCAACACAGATCTGTGGTCTCTTGACCCTGACAGATCAACTGATGACCAATGAAAGAGTCCATGTCCCTGCATCCACTCTTTGTATCTATAATAGGGAGAAGATACCACCAAACTTCTTTCGACAGAACCCAGCCCAAGGAGTGACGCCATGGATAGGTCTGAGAATAGGATTCTTCCAAGTGGATCATGACCCCTTGAAAGATATAAGATCAGATATATTTTACAGTGGGCGTTTTGGAGTACACCTGACAAAGAGTGAAAAATTTGATGAAGAGAAGACAAGGAAGAGAATGATAAAGTTCATCAAACACCACAAAGGTGTGGCACATTTGTTTGTGAACACCAATGTTAGGGACATAGACCAGATTCACTTTCCCATGGATGCACAGTTTAAGCTTGGAGATGAAGGAGAAGAGTCGGGAATACAAATAAGTGATGCAGAACCTTCACCACACAAACAATCTGGTCATGATAATATTTCACATACTGTGACACTTGGAAAGAGAAGTCACCCACCCAATTGGGAAGACCCTTTGGATGTGCTCAAGAGGAAAAAATGTGGACTTTTGGAGAGATATAAAAGGACTGGTGATGGAGCAAGGAGATTGATCCTACCAAAAAACCAAGGAAGGGGAAATATGGATAGGGATAGTAACTTTGTTTCACACAATAAAAATCTACCAGTCAGGACACAAAATCTTCAGAGAGGCACCACTGGCATCAGAGGTGAAAACGAAAGAGATTTGAAGAGAGTAGATAGTGGCAGAACGACAGTTGTTGGCAATGACAGGTTCTGTGGCATAAGAAAGAGAAAGCAAGTCAAAGGACAGGGTGAAAACAAAGAGAATCAACAGAATATGAATGGTGGCTCTGGTGAAAGGCAATCTACTCAAGGTAGGGCAAATGATATCTTAGGTGACATTGTCAATAGAATGAACACCAAGCTTGTGACAAATCAAATTGGAGATATACGAATAGAGTATCCTCAGATGGATGACATTCTCCAAGAAATGACAGTGTATGATGAATTGTCTCCCTTACCCAACTCCCCATTACCAGAGAGGAGTGACACCAACATGACGGATGAGAGTAACAATGCAATGGACATAACACTGATGTACCCAAAAGAGAATACCATCTATAAACTATATCCCATCGAATCAAGTTACACTACGACTTGGACACCTGGAGTAAAGTCCCCAATCACCAATGCCAATGACCCAAGGATGACAGACTCCCAAAAGTCATCCACCAAAGGAATAGATGGAATAAACCATATTGAAGAGTATGTTACCGAAGATGGTCTGCTCAATAACATGACGGGGAGTTACTCAAAATCAAACATTGCCTCAAGATCTGATATGGACTGTAAATCAACTGTGGACTCTAGAAACAATCTAGATAGTAGATCTGACTTGGACTATATATCTGATATGGACTGTAAATCAACTGTGGACTCTAGAACCAATCTAGATAGTAGTAGATCTGATGTGGACTCTAGATCTGATAATACCTCTCTCTTCACCTCCATTACCCATAATTCTCCAAGTTCCAGCCCCAACAGACTTGATGCAGAGGAGGAGGCCAAGAGGGCAGTTGCCAAACTCTATGAAGAGGATAGGAGGGTTATGCAAAAGCATAGGGACCATTCCATGAAAAACAAAGTCTGTGCACCCGATGAAGTGAGACTAGATGATGCACCTCTATCCACGGATGTTTTACCAAGGTATCATCACTGCAACTTTACTCAGTTGAAGATATACCAGAGGAAAGATCCAAAGGAGAGGAAGTACAACCAAAGCCATGGTATCACAAACAACATCATAGTGTTGAACGACGACCTCAGTGGGAGAGTGTCGAGATGCTTTGTACAACAGAAAAGTGTAAGTCACTTGAAGGAAGAGATCAGGGGTGCAGAGACATTGTCGGATGTATTGAAAAGTTATGCATGGGCATATGTAGAGTACTTTGGTCACAAGCAAAAGAAGAAGAGAACCAAGTCAATCTTTTGCTTGTCAGTAAAAGAAGGAGAAGATGAAAATCTATTGCTCAAATCTCTACCAGAAATGAATAGGGTGTACACAGTCATCAAAATGCCAAAGTCTTCTATGGATAGTGATCATTTCTGGTTTGACCCCTACACAAGCAACAGAGACAATGATAAACTAGACACCATGGTCAAAAACATGTTGAAATACATGCAAAATGATCACTCCCAACTGACAGAGGAACTGCAAAGATTCTCCTCACACCATATGGACAAAGATAGTGTGACAAAGCTTGTGGATACAGACATGCTGCAACTGACTAGGCTATGTAAGCTCATTGAGGAGAGTCACAATGAAACGAGGCAAACCCTTGAGGAGTATGACACCAAGTTGATCCACCACGTGAAAATTGGACTCGGTCATATCATGCAAATGTTTGTTGAGCACATCTCCCACCCAAAGAGAGACATCCTTTTCTCCTATGACCACTTGTTAGACATGATGGGGGTGTTTGAGAAATTGGAGCATGGTCATTTGTTTGGTCCTAGACATTTTTTCAACACAGTGAAGAGACATGGTCTCACATACACTGACATGATTTGTAAGATGGCTCTACCATATACAGACAGGTTTGTTTCAGACCTGTGGCATATCATTAGTTTGGGAGATGTTTGATGTGTTTCGAAATAAAGTTAAGAAATGAAAACATGAAAGATATTGTGTTGTCACTTAATTTTCTCATATGACCACTTGTTAGACATGATGGGGGTGTTTGAGAAATTGGAGCATGGTCATTTGTTTGGTCCTAGACATTTTTATCAACACAGTGAGGAGACATGGATTATACCAATATAGTCCTCAGACATGGTCTCATATACACTGACATGATTTGTAAGATGGCTCTACCATATACAGACAGGTTTGTTTCAGACCTATCATTAGGCGTATCATTAGTTTTGGAGATGTTTGGTGTGTTTCGAAATAAAGTTAAGAAATGAAAACATGAAAGATATTGTGTTGTCACTTTATTATTCTCATTACAATATGGTACAACATTTACCATGTTGCACCTCTTGGACTTGACGACTGGAAAGAAAATCTCGTCTTTCTTCAATCATAAACACACATTTTTCAAATGCAGATCTAACACTTATACTTTTCAACCTCACATTGAGGTGTCCCATCCCCCAGAGATGAGCAAACTTTTTGCCATCCTCCACTGCCCCAGCATCCACTGGTCCCACATGCTTTGCAACACCCACTACAAGACAGGCTGCAGGTAGGTATTGAAAACTTTTCCAGTCATGAACACTTCTAAACTCCTCTAGATGCCAAAACAGGTTATCGGTAGATCGACGGTTCTGACTATCGTAGACCAACATCACTGCATCTGCTGTTTTGAGAGAAGATTTCCTAAGGGACTGGGCCATTTCATCAGGGGATGTGTCGATGACTTCCACCTTTTCTGTTAAGACAATGGTGGTATGAAGGTCTTCGATCGTAGGTTCATAGTCTATGGGGATGGAACCATAACAGAGCTTGTTCACCATACAGGTTTTACCAACTTGGCTGTCCCCAATCAAAACTATAGTATACACGTTACGTTTGTTTCTCGACATGATTGTCTTTTCTCTTGATGAGTAAGGACGATATCTGATGTACAGCTAATGTGAACATACAAAACCTAAACTGACAACTCCTTATATATATTTCCAATTATTTTATTTTCAATCAATACAACCTATCTATACAAATTTCACCATTTTCTTTTTGGTACAACAAGGACACAACTGAACTTGGTAAAGGAGCACAAACACTTGGTAAAAGTACACCACTTTCGTAAAGTTTATATTGGAATCCATGCTCTTCTGGTTTGACAAGTAACTCAGGTTTCATTCCCTTGAACTGAACCAACATACAGCGCTGATAGTCACAGAGACTGATTTCCTTCCTGACTATATTCTTTGTATCTGCCATGGTTGAAAACATCTCCTTCAGGTAACAGAGTATACACTTTGGTTGTCCCCACACATCCTTACCCAATCCCCAAGAGGTAGCCACCTCCTTGGTGCCAGTCCTCATCTTATGGAGAAGTTGACAGAATGCACTACTTGAAGAGTGCTGAGCTCTAAACTCCATGAACAATTCCAAAACAGTTATTGGAACCATCTCAGGAAGAGATTCTATGTTACCTTGGGCTCCATCGTGCCTCACTATAAACTTTCCAAGACAGGGAGTGGACATACATGGTCTGGAATCAAATGGGTTGTGGACACCATCAATGTCCCACTGAAGCGATAGCCATACATGGTCCTTGTGATAGATGGTGGGATGAATCTCTTTGTTTGACACTGAGTACATCTTTGTCAGAGTATCTGGTAAGGACAGGATCTTGGTCCGGGTTAGAGATATTGGGTCGGTTGCAACGAGAAGATGGTTGATGTCCTCTGTGTCAAACTGGTTGAACCAGATGGGTGCATTGCCATGGAGCATGGGGTGAATGACTTCTGAGACATGCTCCATGATCTCCTGCTTCATTTCTGCCACAGTGAGAAGACACTTGTCATCCACAACTTGGGAAATGAACTCATCAAGGGTATCTGTTGAGATACCTTCCACACCCAGGTTGCTCTGTCCATATCTGTATTTTGAGAAAGTCCTGTCTTTGATCTGCCTATCTTTATTCCTGTTATTCAGTTTACCCTTTTTCCTCTTCTGGTGATTCCTACACCTGTTGATGATGGGCTTTAAAATAACATCTCTTAGGTTTTGATTCATTATGGTAATGATTATGGTTGGGAGTAGAGGGAACGATGAGAGTTGTGTTGAGATCTAATCATCGTGATGTTTGTCTGGCTTGGAAACCAAGTTATGTCCACCCTGTGACATTTCCTTTGAAAGTATACACAATATTACTCAGACACCTATCAGTGCCTATAGATGAGCACTTGTAAATAAGTAGGGTTACACTTAGGATGACCAATAAAAAGATGAGACAACAAAAGTATTGCTTTACTTTGTATCCACAAGTGACCACTTTATCAATACAGAGACACATGTCTAAACAAATGTGTCTTTTTGGTTCTTTACTGTTCTGTGTGATAGGTATATTGGACATAATTTTGTTCTCTTCACAACATCCATGATCAGGATGAATCTCTCCTTAGTATCCATCACATCTAGGCTGTTTTCTGAGGAAAAAAAGAGGATGACAATAAGCAAAGGACAAGCATTGTTATATAGATCAAGATTATTCGGAATGTACCAAACAATGTATAAATATGTTATTTCAAATGAGCTCACCATATCCTCTAATGTAGAGCATCACATCAACATCCATGCTTCTGACATCTTTCAAATATAGATGTAAATCACTGTGGTAGCTATACCTTGTTATGGACAACTCGTCGTGGTTTTCTCTTACAAAAGAGAACACAATGGTTGCAAGATTCACTGCACACCAACACACCAGAACTCCAATAGCTACGATATGAGGACTATGCGCTGTAATGCAGGGAATGAGGATCAAGATCAAAATACTACTAAATAAAGGTACCACCAAAAAGAGTAGCATACCAAATACCATAAAAAAGAGATTCCACCCATGTAAAGACATTGCCATGAAACAGGGGAGAGCAACAGAGAGCAGTATACCCATCACAATCACAATCAATGGCCCCCATCTCTTGTAGTGACAAAGTATGAACAGTTCACTCCATAGACAGGATCCTAGGTGCACCAAAAACTTGTGTGTTTCCACAGGTTTGGAGGAGATGGTCGTGCAATCTTTTCTCCTACAATAAGAGTTGACATGTTCCAAAGACAGTAAGGTGTTTTGTAGACTCAGCTTGGTCTGATCATCTGTGATTTTGTTCTTTTCTAACACTTTGTCAGACATGTGCTTAATTTCTGTCCCAAGTGTGCATTTCCAGTGGAAGCTTGACCACAAGATCGGAACCACCATCATCATTATAAGTGACACAAGTGCCAACCCATAGCAATATGCAGTATTGCCATCGATGGAGGCAGGTCTCCTTGAAATGGGACACATCACTGGGAATCCTTCCTGGTAATCTGCCCTGCACCCATAAAGGTGGTATCTTTCCCAAAAGTAAAATCTGCCAACAATGGTAGATAGAGCTCCAAATCCAAGTAGAGCAATTTGTAGAATGAATAATCCCTTGTTTAAAAATATGCATGTGTTGAAAGAGGATGAGAGGAATTGGACCTTTCGGAGTTGATATAATATCTGTACCATTTTATTGTTATGAGTGAAGTTGGGAGACATTACTAGATGAAAACTCACTGAAAGATGTTGGCCAAGTAGATGCCCACAGAGCAAAGGCAACCATGCCGAGCCCAAGAGTGAGGAATAACAACCAAGCTCTCATGTTTAACGCACAGAATCATTTACTGTAAATGCCATTGCACCGTAAACAACCATGAAGGACGATGGAAAGAACACATCCCAATATCAAAGCCAGTGTGCCATAACCAAGCCACGGTTCACAGCTGTTGGTTTGACAGAACAGTATGAGTCCGATAGTCAGGGAAGCCACATATACACAGAGGAAGGTGAGGGCCCCCAACTCATGGGAATGTATCTTTGTGGAAGCATTGCTATCCCTTTCTACTAGAAGCCCCTGAGTGGGGTCATGTATTACATTGCAAGGATCTGAACCATGCCCAAGACTATCCATGAGTAATTTTACGTGCTGGTTGAGTGTTACATATTCCATCTCCAAGTGTTCCGACTCTTTTTGAAATGCTTTGTAAAAATATCTCATGAAAATGTAATATACCAAACATATGACACTGTGGAAGATGAGCCATGTGGAAAGACTCCGACATTCTTTGTATGATATAAATATTTCATATACCACACCTACAATAAGTCCTATGGTATTGAATAAGGCAAAAATGATGTACCACCAATCCTTTGCAATAATTGCCATCTTATGTGGCTAGACAAATATGTTACAGTAAAGGGCACTAGTATTTGTCTCTTTCAAAATTTTATCCACCTATCATTTCCACTTGTCCAAGATAGGGGGGCACTATCTGTACAAACTGGAAACAAGAAATTAAAAGGATATAAGAAAAGTGTGTGTTGTGTTCTGTTCATACTTTATTGTTTCAGATATAAGTCATCAAATAACAAATGAGTACAACTTAGAGACCCAAACCATAGTTTGTGGTCATTGTATCTTGTGACACCAGCCCTCTCTTTCATCAAATATATCAACATATCTATCACCTGATGTTTGTCAGAGGCTTGGTGGTCTCTGAAATGTTCGGTACCCTTTGACCATAGGAGGCTTCTGTTCTGAAGGTCGACACTAAGAGATGCTGACCACACACCATTCTCAAAAACCCTTCCTATGAGGATTTGATCCCTTACAACATCAACATAGTATGCTGTTCTTCCTCCTTTGTCATTCTGTATCCAGTGTTCTGGTACATCATAACTCAACCTTGTAAGAGCCTCTGTTGCCTTTGGTCTGCTTGATGGTAATGGGTTGATCATGTCCAACACAACACTTGCAACTTCTATACCCAAAACTTGACCTATCTGGTTATAGAGACCCAGACCATTTCCACTCTCTATCAAGGACTTTCTCACAGCTCTCCTCAATGCAGCTTTCTTGTTGAGGACACTGCAGTCAGCTTTGCAGATCATGGACATCTCCCACAGTTTTTTCTCAATCTCTAACATTTCTGACTTGGAGCAGCCTCCCCTCGCCGACACCAGGAGATCCAGCCAGTTTAGGAGGACTTGGTCTTTTGGACAGTCCTTCTTCCACAGACATCTTGGATCGCACACCCCAATGTGGTTCAACAAGATCATCGCAACACTGTAGATGTCAGACTTTTCATCCAGGACACATCCACCAGATACTCCCATAACTTCTGACAAGAAGGCAATGGGTTCTCCATATCCTGGAATGTTGACTGCATTACAAAGTCTTGTCCTTCCTCTTATGGGTCTATGAAAGTAGCTTTGCACATAAGGGAGCTGTGCTTGTGCTACCGAGTGTAGCATGCCTTCTTTTGTGATTTGTCCAAATGGAAGATGGGAAATACATCGTGGGCTTTGGTCCCATTTCTTGATACCCCCCTCACTCTCAATATCCAGGAAGGATGTCATCTCAGATAGACCAAAGTCGATCAACTTCACTTTTCTCCTAGTCAGGTCATATGTCACATTGTCTGGTTTCAGATCTAGGTGCAACACATCAAGATGGTGTAGATGTGCACACGCCTGAAGGAGGTGTCTCAACATGGTCTTGGGCTCTATCAAGAATCCCATATCTCCACATAACTTGATAGAGGGGCCTACAAACTCTGACTGGATCTCACACACAAGAGGGACTAGTACACCTTCGATCATCCTAACAATCATCTTTCTTCCATAGACTTGTGGTACCACTCCAGTGCCAGAAAGATATTTCGTGATCACATACTCCTTGCTGAGGTATACTGCTTTAGCTAGAAAGGTGGTGAAGTCATCTTCTTTTTTCAGAGTCTTGTGTGCATATATTCTCCCAGAAGGATCTCTGGTGAAGTATACCTCCCCATATGATCCCTTATTTCTGATATGATCTACATAATGTAGGAAGAACACTGTGCTTGAATCCATAGACATGATTCTGTATATGTACACAGTCAAGTGTGTATGTTTATTGTGGAAGTACAACTACAAAGTCAAAGTGGATTCTAAAGATGTATGTTATCCAATCTCGAGTTTAGATCGGATAAGTCTTCTTGTGGATCGTGGAGGTCACTTTGTGTGCCACGGCTTTGGGTATCCTCACTTGCCTTACACGTCGACTTTCTCATCCTATCTATCCCTGGTCTTAGCAATGTTGTGCTTTTCCTCACAATCCTGACCAATTTATTCCATGCTTGAGTATCAAATCTTGTTCCAGTGGGGTGATGGTGGCTTTTCAAGAAAGCAGTAGTCTTGTCGTAGCCTGCAACTATCACCACAAGAGTTATGGAGTGGGACACTTTCTTGATTATCTTTCTTCTCTTGCTAGATTCATGTAGTCTGTCTGCAATGTTACATACGATGGAACTGAGTTTCTTCCAAGTGTGAGGTGACAACACAGTGAATGTCCCATTCTCATGCCATCTGTCTTCCAAGACCACAAACCCATTTACTTTCTTGATGATTATGTGTGCTCCAAGTTTGTTTGGACGTGACATTGTGTCTGCTTACTTGGTTCTCCTGTGTATTAGTACAGAGGATATCTTTGTGCAAGTCTCTCACAGAACTCTATCACTTCCTGGTCGTATGTCAAATCATCTCTGACATAGTAGTGAGTGACAGATTGACAATTTCTCTCCAACAATGAACCCAACAGAGAGTCACCACTTTTGCTGGAGGTGTGTTGGAGATTGTTTAATGAAATTGTCAATGTGGTAACCCCTCTTGGAAGATTTCCCAATGGAAGTCTCCTTATAGACTGTCCGACACTTTCCACACCATCGACAAGACTTTTCATCTCCCGTCTGATACCAACCAGGTCTCCTGTTTTACATCCATTTGTGTCATTCATCATGACAGCAATGAGTGAAGAGTCTCTCTGTACCATCAAGTCTGATAGCCTTGACATATACCATTCTGCATCTATGCAAAGTCCTTCCCTAAGTGCAAGGATTGGGTCCACATACTTGTTTGCAATGAGAGATATATGCCAGTTATATCTTGTTTTCTGTCTGTGATCCACATGCACATATTCAACTTGTTCACAGAGATTTGGTGATTGGAGACCATACCTTGATCTAGTCCTTCCTACCGTGGCTGCAATCTTACAGTACCTATCACCATCCTCATCATAGCCCCTAAATGGCCTCCTTTGAATAAGTTCTGTCATTGAAAATGTACCTTCCTTTAACATGGTGATCTTGGTCTTCACAAGCTCCACCACCTGTGAACACCTGACCTTCTTTTCTTCATTTTCTCCCCTTAGAAAATCAATGCAGACTTCGGGACCATTTTCATCCTTGTAAAATGTCCTTGTCCACATCTCATTGGAGTTTGTCAAAAAAACTTGAAACACACCTCCTTCTCCATCCACCCTGTTGATAGACATTTCCTTCAACCATCCTTGGCCAGGCATGTACACGGACAGAATGCTTTTGGTTTCTGTCATCAATTTTGAAGGGGGTAGGACGTCTGGATAATCATACATAGAGCCTTTTATGATACAGAGGTACCATCCACAAACTGCTATGTCCAGTGACTTGGATTCAAGATCTGCCTCTATAGGGATGGCTGTTGATTGAATACTGGTAACTCCCTTTGTCTTGACTTGAAATAGATGGTTGTCTGTTTCCCAGTGGACGTACCTCTTTTTCAATGGAAAATGGATGGAGCAGAATGATGAGCCCTCCCATTTCACGTTCAGTTTACTCTCTATATGTTTGTTTGTCCAGGTCTTCACCACAAGGGCTATTTCTCTGTGTACTGTATCTTTGATTGCTCCTACCACTACTTCAGTTGCATCCCGTCTTCTCTTCCATATGTCCACTATGTTCATGTTCCTTGTCTGGGGTACATCAAGTACAAGTCTAACAAAGCAACTGTCTGTGTCTCCAGCAATTACTGTGGGGGATCCTTTCAAGGCAGGGTGGTGAATATTGTTTACAATCCTTTGTAGTTCTTGCAGAAGATGCCTTCCAGTTTTTGTGACAATATTTGCAAGGAGTCCATTTGTGAATGGTACATCCTCTGAGCTACACATGTTTAGTCCTATCATACTCACAATGCATGCCTTGATTGCCTTCTCCCTTGTGACATACATGGATCTTCCATCAAGGTCTGTTGACATTCTCATGTGTTCTCTTGCCTTGGATCTCATCTGCTTCCAATCTTTCAGTATCTTTGGGAGGATTCCCACCCTTATCCTGGGTGGCACACAGTAGATACCATCCATGAGTGTCTGATAGGTGTGTTCATCTATCACATCTGTCAGGGTTGTACAACAAAAGTTGAAAGTCTCTATGATACTTGCATACATGGAGTCAAAGTCTAAAGTCACAACAGGATCAAATGTGTAACATGGTTGGGGATCCAACACCAATCCTCCCCATAATGGAGCTTTATTTTTGGGCTCTTCTGGGAGAATTGCCATCATGGAGTTCATCAACTCCCTTCCCATATTCAGGTTGTACACCTCTGATGGTCTCACATAACTGACACCTCCGTTGTAACTGACAAAGCCTGTTCCTGATATCTGTATCTGATATTGAAAGTTTTCTATGTGGCGATGGACATGGTTTGACAGGCTCATAGCTCTACAAATGGTCAAAGGAGACTCATAGTCCATCCCTCTCACCTCTGGCCATTGCCTTGCACTCAACACGGCAACACCAAATCCCAAGACATGTGGATGTTGGGATGTCTTGGTCTTCAGTTTTTGCTTCAGAGCCTGAACTTTCTTCATGTCACCCCCAGTTTTGTGGTAAAGGTGTGACAGAGAAAGATTGGAAGACATGAGGTGATTGCATCTGAGAGAGTCTTCATCCATCACTGTGACTGGACATTTGCTGTGTTTGGTGAAGATCTGTGAACACTCCAGTGTGAGATGTGATAACTCGAATCTCCTCTTCAGTTTTGAGACATCACTGATGTCAAGCACAATGATCACATCTGCATTTATTCCTTTCATCACTTTAGATATATTACATAGGAGTTGTCTCTCATCACTGCATGGTGTGTGTTCCAATGTGTCCTCCCCTATAACACCTAACAATGGGGATAGGGATAGGACATGAGTTGCACTATCTGAAATGATGACAGCTTGGTCTATGATCTCATCAGGTATGGAGCTTCCATAGAAGATGCCCCCAATTGTGACAGGGCAGTCTTTCCACTTTTCTCTTTTATTAAGAAATCTCTCCTCTAAATTCCCAAATTCAGATTCCTTCTTCCTCTTCCCAAATCCACCATTGTTTGTGGTTCTTGTAGTGTGTAAAGAAATGTAAGCAGACTTCAATGGATGGGTGTTTTCGGAAACACACTCCAATGGTAAGATGTACTTTTTGTGGAGATGAAGGAACCTAGAAGTGTTTGACATCTCATTGGAGGTGAAAACATCTGGTAAAGCATCACCCCTTTTTGTGTCACACATGGCATGGTGAGTATCGATGACATACCATGAACAAAGAGAAGGCAGTCCTATGTTGGACACAAGAGAAGCACTCTTTCCATTGTCCACAATCCACCTATCTGGGATGATGGGCACTCCTCTGTGAACCAAACCATCTTGAAGCATTTTGTAAGCTTTGAATGAAGGGAGTTCCAGTGTCGCCATTTCCATTTCCATATGCATTGCACTGGATCCATAGCCACTACGTTTCTCTCTACTGACATGTACTGCTGAATGTGAGTCAATCCAGGACTGGTTCTCTTTGTATGCATCCCAGCTGATGGCTATGGTATATGATGGGTCCTCAATATAGATCATGGTAACATTTCCCTCCCTATCGTATGCACGTAGAATCAAACCTGGGGAGGGACATGGATTTTGGACAGATGCAAAAATGTACATGCTCTCCATGGTTGCTCCGACCTTTGCCATACAGATCAACAGTGTGTGAATAGTGTAGTCCTACCAAAATAAATTTCATTACCGGTAAGTCATATCGATGGAAGATAAAAATGGTTTTAACACCAGGTGTCGACGTATAGGTATTAGCAACTTTCTCTGACACTGATATCATTCAACATGGATAAGCCACATTCTCTCTACACGCCTCAAGCAAGAATTGTCACCAAAAGCGAAATAGTATATCAAGAGGAGATGTGTGCCCTTGTGGTGGACATCGACAAGACAGACATACCAGTAAACTGTATGAACACCACTCCTCAGTACCTACAAGATGTCTTTGACTTGGTGCTTCACACACACAGAGTGATGAAGTGTAAAGGCCTCACCACAGACGTCTTCCTCATTCAAAAGACAAGTGTGGTGCCATGTCAAGTGGAGACCAACTCTATTGCGAATGGATATCTACTTCTGGCCGTGTACCCTCAAAAGGAGTTCTCAGAACACTTTCCAGTGATTGGAAAATCTGCCATAGCCATCAACAATGGATTCCTTGGGTACTCAGAGGTACTTGATCTACCATTTGAGGAGCTAGAAACAAAACTTGAGAGCTTCAATGCATCCCATGGATTTGGAAAGACAGGATCGAGAAAGTTGAAGAATCCCTTCGGCATTGGTAAGATGGAAAGCATATATCATCTTGACCATTCCCTTGAGATTTATCATTTCATGGGAAGAGACATCATTCCACAGCAACTGAAAGGCAGAGACATGAATGAGGCTTGGATGAGAAGAGCTCTGCTGCTGTCTCCAGACTATCTATATGAGAAAAGTGCCAGGTCAAGAAAGACATACAGAGATCTTTATCGTCTTGCAAATCTTATTCGAGGGATGGACATACTTGATCCCAATGAAAGGATCACATACCAAATGGTAATGAATCAGGAGAGATTTTTGGGTGACCATCCACTGAAGGCTCTTTTCGCAAAGCATCTTCAAAGATGTAGATGGGGAGAGATGATGCGCAGCAATATAGAAGGAAACTCTGTTGTGGACCTGACCACAATGACAGCATGGAGGGTTCAAGACATCCATTTGCACCATCCAAGGCACTTCTATGAATGTAGGCTCTACACCCTACCCACTCTGGACAATGATACAGATCTCTCAAACTTTGATGATGACGAAGAATGGGGAAGGTTATCTCACTTCACCATGACCAATGTATACAACCCCATACCTGAGACAGACTTTGAGGAAGAACTACCTCTCTACCCAGCCATGCAACAACTCAAGTCACTCTATAAGGCTGTTGCAAGTGAGATGGGAGATGGGGCAGTGTGTAGGATATATCAAGATGCCAACATTGCCTCCTTTCTTCTCTCATCTTACAAGAACTTCATGATGAGTGGGCGACTACCCACAAGCTTGGCAAGAACAGTTCAGTATAAAGCTGTGAAAAAAATCCTAAGGAAGCACTTTCCTAGTGGCTGTCTCAATGCAGCAAAAGACACAAATGACAGAAGGATGTTGGTCTGTGCAAGGAGGTTCTCTGATGTTGAACCCCATCAAGATATAATGGCATCTCAGTTGATAAACATGGCAGAAACATCAGGTGTGTGTCATCTGAGTAATGAACTCTATGTTTTCCTCATGGGAAACATCATTGGCTTTACACCAAAATCACAAAAGGTAATCACAACTCTGGATGGAGCCCCAGCTACTGGAAAGAGCTACACTGCAAGGGCAAGTCAGATGATAACCAATGGAGAGGGGGACATGCAAAATGCATATGCCTGTTGTGATGAGCACTACACTACCACAAGGTCCCACACAGTGTCTCCCATGAACCCATATGAAAATGTCTTGGGGCAACGTTTCATTGAGGAGTGGAGATCTGGAGATGGACTCAACAACCCGTATATGAAGAATGTGTCACAGGAATCCACAACCATGAAAACAATGTATGACACAGGACGATCAATCAATCAAAGATGTCACAAAGTGAAGATGCCAAATGGAATGGAACAGTTGAAAAAGGGAAATGACATTGCACTGGAGGACAGGTCAGTCATCATATTGGCAAATGGCTTCAAGGTGTGCTCAAGCATCAAAGATCGTTGCATGATCTTCCGTGTTCCTGATCTGACAGCCAAGGTGGGAATCACTGACAGAAAGACCATCATGAATACTCTCTTGAGTAAGCGCATCCCAGAGTTCTTCTCACTGATGCGATATCACATAACAGAAGAGTTCAACAGACAGGAGCTAGATCTGACACTCAAATATGATGACTCCGATCCAGAGATTGACCATAATGAGGTGCGTCTCACATTTGAGAGGATTCATGAAGTGATGGATAGCATGGGGCTCATGACAAGAGACATTCTCACTCACAGAAGAAAGCTCCAGATTGTGAACTTTGCTCAGGTCATCGCTCTTTGGAGGGCCACATGTGAGGTATATGGTTGCATGCAAACAGATAGTGCTATAGAACAGAGAGAAGATGAATCATTGGACGAGTTCAATGAAAGGGCTGTGGAGCACATGATCAGTCAACTGAAAAGACTGTCTGATCTACAAAGAGCCAAACTCCTGGCTTCCAGATATGTGCTTGACCCATCAGACATTCTGAGTTCCCTATCTCTGACGGTGCAACTTGTGGAGCCAGGTAGACAGTTGATGAATGTCATTTGTCTGTATCTGGTGAATCCGTCATGCTTTGAGACTGAGCAGCCATGGGGAGAAAACTACCTGTCCATAGAGAACATCAACATCAGTGTGATATGTGAAAAGCTGAAGCTCCATAACATGAAGGTCTTGGACGAGTCACTTGGTAACTTGCTCACCAGACTGGAAGACAAGTATGTCAGGGACCGCATCCCATGTGTTTTTCGCAAGATGGAAGCTGGAGGTATCAACAAAACTAAAGAGAAGATGTACCAATTGTTCAATCTGTTGGTGAATGCAGAGTATGCAGCAAAGGTCTACTCCCAAGAGCAAGCAGACACTGTATGGAAGTGTGTGGAACTGGTGAGAGACCATTTGGTCGATATCATTGAGGGAAGGAAGAGATGTGACTGGAGCACTCGTCCCAACTGGAACCTATGCCACACTGGATACCTCCGTGTAGAGATCCCAAATCAGTTGAAGAAGGCTTTTGACTTTCTATACCATATACCAGGGAAAAGGAGGATAGTGGACACATGCAATGCACAGAAAAGCAACAATGGCTACACCACAGAGGTTGATCCAGATTTTGGAAAAGCTAGAAGGAGAGCAATGCAACACCTACTGGTAAAGAAACTAAGGCAAGGACAGAGCTTGGAGATTTCCGACAATGGGTATGTCCAGGTAGAGGTGGCAAACACAGAACTGTGTTCACAGAAATGTGACACTTCTGTAAAAGACATGTGCGATGGCTGGGACAAACAACCCATGCTTGTGATTATAAAAGGGGGAAGTTGGCATGTTCATCTCCAGATCTTCAACAAAACTCTTGATGGTGACAACAATGTGGAAATGTGGAGAAGGGTTGCCTTGGAACAAATGGAAATGGGTGTCTTTGCCAGAATGGGATATCTCATCATTCCAAGCAGTGTGACCAACGATCCCATTGAAATACCTCAAGTTGTGAGAATGAGTACATCGGAAAACATACCAATCTTTGGACGGGACAGAGAGAGAAAGAACCTGTTCATTCACATTTCTGTCCTTAGTGACATGTCAAGGCTAGAGGGAATAGTGGAAGAGAAGTCAAACATGATGAAAACTCTCTTGGAGAAGAGCTTGTGTAAGAACATGACAGACTATGCCACAGTCATGCTGTTTGACAGAGAAACTGTGTACTCAACCCAAAATGTTCATGACTCTATTTCATTCATTGATGTGGAAGAGACTGCATTCAGGAGGCACAATGGGTCCCTACCAGAGTTCAGGTGTGACAACTTCCAAAGGCAAAACAAGGATGATGGCTTAAACACCTCCATCAGAAATATCACCCGTCACAAAACAAATGACGGAAAATGTCACACATTCCACCCAACACATCGTTTGAGGAAGTTGGCAATCAAAGACATGATGATAAAAGAAGACATTGTAAAAACAATGAAAGAGAGACAAGCTTCAAAAGATGAGACAGTAATTGAGGAGTTCAGAAAAAAATTGGAAGAAGACATCCAGAATCACTTGAAAGAAATATCAGACATGTATGTCCATCTCCGGAAAGCCCCAGAGCCAATGCTATGTGATCAAAATATGGAAATAGATCATAACACATCGTCTAGTGAAACTGGAAGTGCAGAAGATACACAGAGAAGGAAAAGGAAAATGACAGATGAAAATGATGAGAGTGTAAAGACTCAGAGGTTTGAGTAGACTTTGTAAAAAGAAATGAAATAAAATGATCTAGCTCACAAAAACTTGAAGAGTACTGTCCATACCATTTATTTTTACAAACATCTACACTCATGAATATTTGACATCCCATACACATAACACTACCTATTACCTCCTCTGTCGAACATCCCTTGCAAATGCTACCATCAATCCAATTGTCAATGCCATGACCAATATCACATCTCCCACATAACGCAATGTTACAGAAGGTGATCCAAACACAGGGCAGTTATTTGTAGCAAAAAATGACCTGTCCATTTCACTGATTGTTCGATAACATTCTTGTATGCTCATGGGACCCTGAGGATCAGAACACTGCTCGGTGATGGCATCTTCATTGGCATCAGATTGTATGCATGTATTGATCATTGAGAGACAGTTCATGACAAAGTCCAAGATGCTATATGCCACAGAAATATAGAGAGAGGTGTTCATCAGGCTACCCATTATATGTTTGACATTTTCCCTGCACCTTCTGGTCTCTATGTTGTAATGCATGACCAGAATGGAAAAAAAAGGTAAAGCAGTTGATATGTGTGCCAGTGGAGGAATATCTTGTATGGCAATATTTACTGTCATACTACACAGAACCAGTACAGTACAGACGAATAATATTTTGGAAGACGGAGGCTTGTACTCATAGGTATTCTTTGGTAAAGATGCAGAATCTTTGGATGAGACCGGTTGAAATATCTTGCTTGCATCCCAAATATACAAACTCCACAATCCATAAAATGCTGTTGGTACAAATCTAAAAAGTATAACAGCAAGTAGGTAGATTGAACCAAGGGTTGTTCCCAATACAGATGCAGGACACTGATTTGATAGCTTATTGGCACGAAAGAGAAGTGTGACTGATTTCATGCATTTCGTAACCAGACCATGTCTTCTACATTCCACAAGGCTCTCATCTGGTCTGCCCTCTGCTTGTACCAGTAAGCATGGCACTAGAGTCTTTCCAATACTTGAGAATAGAGACATCCAAGAATAGCATACTACCATGACGAGTGACACCTTACAACACTGAGCATAAACTTGGAACTCTTCCTTACTCACTGGATATGTTTTTGTTGCTTTGAATGCAAATAATGTATATAGAAGTAACAACAGAATAATTCTCCAATCAAGAATTGTGCTCATATCACCATGCATTTCTAGTAAAAGGGGGAGGGATGCAAGAAGGAGGAGTGCCAATGCTTTATTTTGCTCTCTCTTCATCACGGCAATATTTTGGTCTCTATGAAAATGATGCTAGTATGTGTACAGCATACAAACTGGATTTTATATGGAGTGGCATGTGTCAAGTAAGGGGATTGTGAACCATAGTAAGGCATTCCAAAAGAATGAATTCCCCCAACATGAAGAATAATGGTAGTGACAAAGTTGTGAGACATAGATCGAAGAAGGAAAGGTCCAAGAAACACAAGTCGAAAAAAGAGCAGGCAGTGTGTGACACTCCAGTGGGGAGTGACACAAAAGAATACCAACCAAAGAATAACACAAAAGAAGACCAATCAAAGAGCGACACAAATGAAGACCAACCAAAAAGTGACAGACAAAAAGACGACCACCCAAACAGTAACACACAAAAAGAAGACCAACCTAAGAGTGACACTCTCATGGCAGACATCTCAAAGAGTGGCAGAAAGAACCCAGACCACCCAAAGAGTGACACACAAAAAGGAGACCAACCAAAGAGTGACACACAAAAAGGACACCCAAACAGCGATACATCAACGGGACACCCACCCAATGACACTCCCCAGACAGATCAAGGAAAAGGTGACAACTTAATCATCCACCCCAATCTCCCACAAAAGGAGAGAAAGAATAAGGGGGGAGAGAAAAGAGAGAGGCCCTCTTACTCCTGTCCCCTCCCAGGGTGCCCCTCCCTTGTTAAGGACATTCGAAGTCACATGCATAGGATGCACAAAAACCTTGATGTTGACACTAGAAGTAACTACCTGAGATTGGTGATGCCGTATAGGGGGAGGAGTAAAGGTGGGAGTCAAACCAGGGACACAATGTTAGTGTCCAAAGAAGGTAAGGATGCCTCATTCCTCTCCAAGATAGACACACAGGGTAAGGATGCCTCACTCCCCTCCAAGATAGACACACGGGGTAAGGATGCCTCACTCCCCTGCGAGGTAGACACACAAAGTGAGGATGCATCGCTCCACTCAAATCATATGAAGACCAAGTCCCACTCACTCCTATCCACATCTTCACTCCCGAGCAGAGGCACCTCCACTGAAGCTGACATGATTCTTAAACAACTGATCAAGGATTTGGAACTGTCTGATGATGAAGATAGCCTGAGTGGCTCACAAGCAAGGGAGACTGAAATGAAGGAAAGTGTGGAGACTGATGAGACACACACCAAAGATGATGTGAGT
>JYMV01011960.1_pt1 | contig 32766 bp, 25 predicted proteins | sample 338911 | NCBI WGS metagenome assembly JYMV01 (sample SAMN03354496, study PRJNA234377) | hydrothermal vent metagenome | biome: Deep sea; feature: Hydrothermal plumes at the Eastern Lau Spreading Center, Western Pacific Ocean; material: Seawater | place: Tonga | collected 2009 | depth 2000 m m
ATATGGTTATTACCTGTGACCGTGCCAAATACAGGGAAAAAACCGGACAGGGCTCCATGACTGGAAAAACGAAGGTTATAAAAGAGGAATTAACTCTCACCTGTGATTCACTCCACTTTGATTCACCCAATGATATTCTAAAAACATTTGGGAGTACTCATATTTGGGATAAAGACTATGATCTTATTTCTGATTCCCTTAACTATTTTACAGAAATGAATAGGGGAGAGGCCCTGGGGAATGCAAGGTTAAAGCAGAAAAACCAAATCATAACAGCGGATCTGCTGTACTATGAAAAAGCTCCTGAAAGCGATGCTGTTTCCTACGAGGCGATTGGCCACGTTATAATTCAAGAAGAAGAGAGGACAGCGACATGTGGCAAGGCAATCTATTCACAGGAAAAAGAAACTACTCATCTATACTTGGACCCCCAGGTGGAGACTGATACGCGCACATTATCCGGAAGTAAAATTGAACTGCAATACAGTGATGAAGAATTGGAATACATGTACATCCCTTCAAAAGCTCATGTTGTTTCAGCCAGCTCAGGGTGGCAAACCTCAGATACAACAAATAAATCAACATCACGGAACCCCGTTCATGGACGAATTGACTGGAAAAGTACTGAAAGGGTTTTTCGTTGATGGTGGGTTGGATTCAATGCGGGTTGAAGGGATGGCGACCACACTGTATCATATTTTTGAAGATTCTGTATACCAGGGAAAAAACCAGGCCTCCGGAGACACAATGACAATACTCTTACAGGAAAAGGATCTCCATCAAATACTTATTTCAGGCGGAGGGCGGGGTACATTTACTCCCGATTCAACAAATAAAAAGATTGATGCCCCAATAGTGTATAAATCCGACAAAATTGAGTACAGCATTCCGGATGAGATAACCAATCTGCACACCAATGCTGAAATACGATATGCCGACATGAATTTGTCCGCAGGTTTCCTGAATATAAATTGGCAAACCAATCTTTTGAAGGCATTTCCCGTAAGTCCTGTTGATACAACTTTAAAAGAAACCCGCCCGACAATGAAAGAAGCAGGAAAAGAGCCCATGTCCGGTGATGAAATAGTATACAATTTAAACACCCGGCGCGGGAAAATCATCAAAGGTAAAACCAAAACGAAGGATGGCTATTATCATGGGAATGAAATTAGAAACCAGGATGATGACACATTTTATGTAAAAAATAGCATTTACAGCACATGCGATTTGGATATTCCCCATTTTCATTTTGGGGGACAGAAAATGAAGATGATTCACAATGATAAAGTAGTAAGCCGCCCATTGATTTTTTACATTGGAGGTATTCCCCTTTTTCCCCTTCCCTTCGCAATTTTTCCGCACCAAAGCGGCAATCGCAATTCAGGGTGGCTCATGCCCAGCTACGGTGAAACATCAAACCGAGGTCAATTCTTAGATGGACTAGGTTATTACTGGGCATTCAACGATTATTTAGATACAAAGGTCACAACAAGTTTTGCGGACCGGCAGGGATTTTTTGTAAAAGTGTACAACAGGTATAAAAAACGGTATTGGTACACAGGTAATTTTCAATTTGAGACGAGACAGAATTTTAAATCATCTCTTCCTAAAGCAGACAGGGATATATCCCATTTGAATCAACTGGAACGAACAACGGACTACAACATTCGCTGGTCTCATAACCACACGTTAAGGAATGATCAATCCCTCCGTGTAGATGCAAGTTATTACAGCCGGGGAGATTTTAACCGGGAAACGGGAATTGACTTGAGCCAGCGGTTAAACCAGCAGGCAATTTCAAAAGCCACCTATTCAAAACGGTGGAAGAAGTCTAAGAATTCATTGAGTATGAATTTACAGTTGAAACAGGACCTCATGGCAGAACGGAAAATAGATTCATCATTAGATAATCCGTTTTTTGTTGAACCAATCCATTCTGGATACCAACTAAACAAATACAGCGGAACTCTTCCCTCCATCTCATTTCGGCATGGCCAGAGCCAATTATTCCCAACGAAATTGGTGAGGAAAAGGTGGTACCACAACATTTCCTGGAATTATTCATCAAATTTCACCAATAAGCTTCGAACCTATTTTGAAGTCGGTCAAGATACAGTATGGAACGAAAAAGACACAACGATTTATGACGGGATCCTGAATCATAATTTTGCACTGTCTGCTCCCCAAAAATTATTTAAATATATTACTGTCAGTCCCCGACTTTCCATTAAATCTTCATGGGTGAACAAATCCTTCGATGCCTTCTTGGATTCTGTGAATAACAGAAAGGAATCCATTGAACACTCCGGACTTGCCATGCGAACCACGGGATCCCTGAGCCTTAGCCTCCGGACCCAGCTGTATGGCATTTTCCCGATTAATATTGCAGAAGTAAAAAGTATTCGTCATGTTATGACTCCTTCCGTGGGATACTCGTACACACCTGATTTTTCCAAACCATTGTTCGGCATGGACCTTGGCTATTTTCAAACGATAATTGATACTGCTGGAAATGAAATTCTTCATGACCGTTTCAGCGGAACCATGGCTGGAGGTACCGCCACAACTGAACGGCAGTCCATGAATATTTCCGTAAATAATGTGTTTCAGGCAAAGGTGAAATCTTTAGAAGAAGAAAAGAAAATTGATCTATTCAGCTGGAGGATGTCTACCAGTTATAACTTTGTTGCGGAGGAATTTCAGTTAGCGAATTTACAGTCATCAATCCGAACAAAAATTGGGAAAAAATTATCCCTGGATGTTCGGATGACGCATGATTTTTATAAATATAATTTTGAGGAAGATAAACGAATCAATACATTCAACAAAAATGAAAATGGTCTCATTATACCACGGTTGATTAATGCCCAGTTTTCCACGGGATTCGGTTTTTCAGGAAAGCGCTACAAATGGGCTGGAGAAACAACCCCTGGGCCGGAAGAAGATTCTCCTGCGACTGAAGAAACGGAGGGTTTGGGGGATTTCAGTCCTGTCACCAGTTCCCAAAGATCTACCGGTGGCGATAAACTCTGGAACACGAATGTTAGTTTGAGTTATTCCTACAACAATGCCAATCCTGACAATCCTCTCAAAAGTTTTTGGATGAACACGAACTCTTCTATACAGATCACAAAATACTGGCGGGTGAATTATAATGCACGGTTTGATCTTGAAAGCAGGGATATGGTGAATCATGGTTTTTCTATCTATAGGGATCTCCACTGTTGGGAGATGTCCATTAATTGGACTCCCAGCGGATTTGGACAGGGAATCTATTTAAAAATTAATGTGAAATCTCCAACTCTAGAGGATTTAAAATTTGAACAAAGGGGAGGGATTTTTCAACGCAGGGCGAATTTTTAAACAGGCTGCTCTTATTTTAAGTTTTGTGATATAAAGCAAAATTTTCAGTTCCTTCTCTATTCCGAATGTGAGAAATTCTAAGAGTAAATAAGGCTAATAAATATGGTTTGTCCCAATTGTCATGCTGAATATCTTGAAGGGATTGAAGTCTGTGCAGACTGTAAAGTCTCCTTGGTAGACACCGAGCCCTTTGAGCTACCCCTCCAGGAAATTATCTGGGTTAAATTACGTTCCGTTCCGGGTCAGATCTATGCCGAGATGGTAGCGGAGGTGCTAAAATCAAAGAATATTCCTAATTACATTAAATCTGACGACTGGGCGGGTTCCGCTTTCGGTATTAGTGCAGTAAATCTTGCCGGAGGCAACGTCACTATCTACGTCCCTGAGAACCACAAAAAAGAGGCTGATGAAATTCTCAGTGAAATTCTAGGATAACTTTCGTGTCCCCAAAACAAATTCAGTCTATTAAAGGCACTCACGATATTCTGCCGGACCAATCCTGGAAATGGAGACAGCTGGAGACATCCCTTCATAATTTTATGGCCCTGTACGGATACAGGGAAATTCGTACGCCGGCGTTTGAAAAGACAGAACTATTTTCCCGGAGTGTCGGAGAAGATACGGACATAGTCTCAAAAGAGATGTACAGCTGGACGGACCAGGGAGGAACACATCTCACCTTGAAGCCGGAATTAACTGCACCGGTTGTCCGGTCATTTATTCAGCACAATCTCCCAGGCACATCCCCCATAACAAAATTATATTATATGGATGCCCTGTTCAGGCGCGATCGCCCACAAAAGGGGCGCTGGCGGCAATTTCACCAGATCGGGGTGGAATCTTTTGGATCAGGATTCCCGGAACAGGACGGAGAAGTCATTATCGTAGCATACAATTTTTTCAGGGAATTGGGCTTAACTGATCTTACATTGAAACTGAATAGCATCGGATATTCGGAATGCAGAACTGCTTATCGGGAAAGCCTCCAGGACTTTCTTCGCCCTTATCTTTCTGATCTGTCGGAAACAAGCCAAAAGCGATTTGAGACAAACCCTCTCCGTATTCTTGATACAAAAGTTCCCCACGAAATAGCATTATTAAAAAATGCACCGGTTATTAGTGACTATCTATCAGATGAAGATTTGAACCATTTTGAGGAGGTCAAAGCGGTATTAAACGAATGTGATATTCCATACGAACTGGATCCCCGGATGGTTCGGGGACTGGATTATTATACCCGTACTACATTTGAAATCACGTCCGATGTTCTCGGAGCACAGAATGCTATCTGTGGAGGAGGCCGATATGATCATCTTGTAGAAACTTTGGGCGGAAAACCGATTCCTGCAGTTGGTTTTGCTGCCGGTGTAGAACGGATCATGCTTGTATTGGAGAGTTCTGATTCAAATGCTAAACCGACAAATACAGACATTTACATTGTCTGTTTAGGTGATGTATCCAGAATGTTGGCCCTCACTTTAGCAGAGACACTGAGACAAAAAGGATTGGCAACTGAAACGGACATGCTCCGCCGAAGCCTGAAAGCCCAATTGCGTGATGCAAATCGTACCGGGGTGAAGATAGCAGTAATCATAGGCGAAAAGGAAATGGAGAATCAAAATGCTCAGGTTAAAGATTTTCGCACTGGTGACCAATCTGAAATCAGGCAGGATTCTCTTGTTGATTATATTGTTGACTTGAATTTATAATATTTTTCATTTACATTAATACGCACACGTGAAAATGTGCATTATGAATAACTTTTTTGTTCACTTGATAATTATGTCTTGAAATGAGTAAAAAACCAATATTAGTTGTGGAATCACCTTCCAAGGCCAGAACTATCTCAAAATATCTTGATGGAGAATTTGAAGTTCTTGCATGTGTAGGACATGTTAAGGATCTCCCCAAGAATGATTTGAATATTGATGTTCACAATAACTTTAAGGCCACCCTGGAAGTTCTTCCCGATAGGAAGCAGTTTATACAGGAGCTCAAATCCAAAGCGAAAACTGCTTCCAAAGTAATTCTTGCCATGGATCCCGATAGGGAAGGTGAAGCAATCGCGGATCATATTACCCAGGAAATTCCTCAGGCTACTATCGAACGGATTCAGTTTTTGGAAATAACTAAAACAGCTGTTAAGAATGCCCTGGGTCAGCCCAGGCCCCTAGATACGAATTTGATTTCAGCCCAAATGACCCGCCGTATTATTGACCGATTAGTGGGTTACTCGATTTCACCGGTATTATGGGGAACCCTCCAGAAAAATATGAAATTTGTCAAAACAGCTTTGTCTGCCGGTCGTGTCCAATCTGCAGCGGTGAAGATCATGGTTGACAGGGAACGGCAAAGAGCACGATTTAAACAGGCGAATTATTTCGATCTGAAAGCCGTCTTAAAAACCGCAAATTCAGAAAATTTTGAATCGAACCTTTTCAAACTGAATGACCAAAACCTTGCAACAGGAAAAGATTTCGAAAGGGAAACAGGTCAACTGAAAAATCAAGAGGTGCTTCTTCTTACAGAGTCACAAGCCAACGCTCTTTTGGAAGAACTTAAACCGGGACCATGGGTTGTTTCCGATATTGAGGAAAAACCAAGAACCTCTAAACCATATCCTCCATTTACAACCAGCACCCTTCAGCAGGAGGCAGGAAGGAAACTCAGGTACACTGCCAAAAACACGATGAGAATTGCTCAACGGCTGTATGAGGCAGGGTTTATTACGTATATGCGGACAGATTCCACACATTTATCGGGTGAAGCATTGAATGCCGCCAGATCAGATATTGACCGGTTGTATGGGAAAGAATATTTGCCTTCCAAACCAATTCAGTACGCAACCAAAGTGAAAAATGCTCAGGAAGCTCACGAAGCAATTCGTCCGGCAGGCCGAGTATTCACTTCAATGGACACAGTCTCCGGTGCGCTGGGGGACGATGTTGCCAAATTGTACGATTTGATCTGGAAACGAACCATGGCGAGTCAAATGGTGCCAGCGAAAATGAAACAGACTACGCTGGTCATTTCGAACCAGAATGCCCTATTTCGTTCCCGGGGGAATGTCATCCTTTTTCCCGGATATATGCGTGCATATGTTGAAGGTAACGATGATCCTAAGGCAAAACTGGCAGACAAGGAAACAATCCTTCCAGATGTAAATGTAAACGACGAAATTCACTGTGATGATCTTTCTGCTGTAGAACACAATACAAAACCCCCAGCGAGATACACAGAAGCTTCTCTTGTGAAAGCATTGGAAGCAAAAGGTATTGGGAGACCTTCAACGTATGCATCCATTATTGACACCATCATATTTCGGGAATACGTGAAAAATGTAAAGGGGACCCTGATTCCCACTTTTCTTTCAGTAGCTGTGACTCAACTGCTTGAAAACCACTTTGAGTCATTGGTAAATACAGAGTTTACATCCAGGATGGAAGACAGTTTAGATGCTATCGCCCGGGGAGAACTAGACGCTTTTCCATTCATGAAATCCTTTTATTTCGGGAATGAGAAAACTATCGGACTTGAAAAGATGCTTCAGGCAGACATTGATATCAGAAAAGCATGTGCGATTGATAATTGGCCTGAAGATGAAAATGAAGTTCATGCCAGAATTGGTCTGTATGGTCCTTATCTCCAAAAGGGTGAGAAAACGAAAACAATTCCATTCAGTGTAGCTCTGGGAGATTTGACTTTGGAAAAAGCGCAAGAACTTTTTGAGGAGGCTGAGAAAACAGACGCCCCGCTGGGAACTGATCCAGAGAACGGTGATCCAGTGTATTTAAAAGATGGCAAGTATGGGCTGTATGTCCAACTGGGTGATTCAAAAACCAGGAAATCCATTCCGAAAAGTATGTTATCAGATCCTATCGATCTGAATCTTGCTCTTCAACTGCTTTCTCTGCCTAAGACCTTGGGCAACCATCCGGAAACAGGGGAACCGGTCACTGCTGATTTTGGACGGTATGGCCCCTATATCAAAAGTGGGACAACCAACGCAAAGCTGTTTCCGCCGTTATCCCCGCTTACCGTGACGCTTGATGAAGCGCTTCCGGTCCTTGCCAAAAGGAAAAAAGGATCTGTGGAACTCAAGACAGTTGGGACTCATCCTGAAACTGGAGAAGCCCTTATACTCAAGGATGGAAGGTACGGACCGTATGTCACAGACGGAAAAGTCAATGCATCCATACCGAAGGAATCGAATCCTGATACTCTTTCACTGGAAGAAGCTACAGAACTGATCAATAAAAGGCGTACAGCGCCGCCAAAAAAGAGAAGAAGAAAAAAATCAAAATGATTTATTCTGTGTGAATATATTATTGTTGAGTTAAAAGGCATTTTATGGATTTAAAATCAATTGAAAATATCGTTTCATTGTGTAAACGACGCGGTTTCATTTTTCAGAGTTCCGAGATTTACGGAGGCTTGGGATCGACCTGGGATTACGGTTCTTATGGGGTAGAAATGAAACAGAAGATTAAAAACTTTTGGTGGCACGATGTTGTTACTTCTCGGGAAAATGTCGTGGGTATGGATGCTGCCATACTCATGCATCCAAAAACGTGGGAAGCAAGCGGTCATGTTTCAAATTTTCACGATCCCTTAGTTGACTGCAAAAATTGCAAAGCACGGTATAGGGCAGATCATGTTGATCTCACCAAGCCCTGTGAAAAGTGCGGAAAAAAAGACTGGACGGAACCCCGCCAGTTTAATCTCATGTTTAAAACAACTATCGGGCCAGTAGAGGATTCGGGGGAAGTCACGTATCTACGACCGGAAACAGCCCAGGGAATTTTTGTTAATTTCATGAATGTTCAGGGAACTTCCCGTCAAAAACTGCCGTTCGGAATTGCTCAATTAGGGAAGGCATTCCGGAATGAGATCACTACAGGAAATTTTTTGTTTCGTACCCGGGAATTTGAGCAGATGGAATTAGAGTTTTTCATCCATCCTGGCGAAAATGAAAAATGGCTGGACTATTGGTGTGAGGAACGGTTGAACTGGTTTAAGAAATTAGGAATTAATCCGGAAAAACTCCGATTGCGTCCTCATGATAAAGATGAACTTGCTCATTACTCCACAGCATGTTTCGATGTGGAGTATGAATTCCCGTTCGGCTGGTCTGAACTTGAAGGGATTGCAGACCGGGGTACTTTTGATCTGGACCAGCACAATAAATACAGCGGAAAAAAACAACAGTATTTTGATCCCCAAACAAATGAACGGATCATTCCTGCTGTGGTGGAATCTTCCGCAGGTGTGGACAGGACCTTTCTCACATGTCTCGTGGATGCGTATTGCGAGGAGGAAGTTCGTGATAAAAAACGGATTGTTTTAAAACTTGACCCGAAAATTGCCCCAATTACCTGTGCAGTGTTGCCTTTGGTAAAAAAGGACGGTTTGCCGGAAATTGCTCAGAAAATTGTTGAAGATATCCGGACAAAATACAGCGCCTTTTTTGACCAGGGGGGATCCATAGGCCGGCGGTACCGCAGGCAGGATGAAGCGGGAACACCCTATGGAGTTACGGTAGACCATCAAACAACAGAAGATGGAACTGTTACCCTGAGGGATAGAGACACCATGGACCAAGTTCGTATTTCTACAGATAATATTCTTTCAGAGTTGCAGAGTCGAATTCAATAATTATATTCAAAATATTTTAATATAAATTATTTATTAATGATATTAATGAAAATACAGAGGGAGTTATGAACAGACATTTAGCGTTGCGTTCTGGTAATCCTGCCTTAAATAAAAATACCTTCGCTCAATTAGCACAAGCATCTGAATCCACCATGACGATTGGCGGTACAGTCAATAAGACGTTTCTCTCTCTGCTGCTCCTTTTGGCCACTGCAATTTACACCTGGAATTTACCTGTGGGAGATCCCAAGGTAAGCGGGTTTATGCTGATGGGATTTATTGGAGGATTCATCGTTGCCTTAATTACTGTATTCAAGAAACATTTAGCGCCCTACACCGTTCCCGGGTATGCACTGCTGGAAGGTTTGGCGCTGGGTGGCTTGTCCAAATTTTTTGAAAGTTCATATCCCGGAATTGTCCAGCAGGCCGTGTTCCTGACCTTTGGAACACTGGGCGCTCTTTTACTTGCTTATCGCTCCGGCTTGATCAAGGCTACGGAAAATTTTAAGCTTGGCGTTGTCGCCGCTACCGGTGGGATTGCATTCATTTATCTCATCAGTTTCGTATTAGGTTTCTTTGGTATTCATATGTCTGTTATTCATGGAAACTCTATATTCAGCATTGGTTTCAGCCTTGTAGTGGTGGTAATAGCGGCCCTGAATTTGGTAATGGATTTTGATTTTATTGAAGAGGGGGCGGAACAGGGTGCTCCTAAATATATGGAATGGTATGGTGCCTTCGGGCTTATGGTCACATTAATCTGGCTCTATCTTGAACTGTTGAGATTATTGGCAAAGCTTCAATCACGGCGGTAATTTTAGACTGGATTGAGGGATAAATGTAAAAATAAAAAATTCTTGCATTTTGACCAATTTAAAGTATAACTTTATGTGAAATTACTCTTTTCACTGAAATTATTAGAATTAATTGTGGTGTTAATGAGTAAAACACACATACTAAAAACCAAACAAGGAGGCACAATGAATAAGCTTACCCTAATTCTTTCCGTTGTCATTCTGTGTTCAGGTCTGACAGCTCAAACTGTTTCAGGTTCCGTAACAGATGGGAATGGGAATCCACTACCGGGTGCAAATGTAGCCCTAGGAGGCACAGAAAAAGGTGCTGCCACAGATGCAACTGGTACTTACACAATTTCCGAAGTGTCACAGGGGTCTTACACCCTCACTGCTTCATATATTGGATATGAAGATCAAAGCAAAGGGATAAATGTGGGAAGTGACGGGGCAACGGTTAATTTTTCACTAAATGCATCTGCATTGTCTGGTGCCAAGGTTCTAGTTACAGGCACACGATCCGCCGGCCGATCGGCCATGAAATCACCTACTCCTATAGATGGATTCAATGAGCTGACACTGCGGCGGCAGGGCAATGGTGACTTTACTGAAACCGTTAAAAACCAAGTGCCATCCTTTAATGCAACACCATACACAGGCGACGGTGCAGCATTTGTACGGCCTACTTCCATGCGTGGTCTTCCACCGGATAATATCCTGGTTTTGACCAATTCAAAACGCCGTCATCGCTCCGCACTAATCTCACACTTTGGCGCAGCCATGAATGTAGGAGCCCAGGGAGTTGATGTAGGCATGATCCCCAGCATCGCTATTAAAAGGCTTGAAGTATTGCGTGACGGTGCTTCAGCACAATACGGTTCCGATGCCATTGCCGGTGTGATGAATTTCATCTTGAAAGATAATTCAGAAGGCATTGAGATTCATTCTACAAGCGGTCAATGGATGACAGCTCCCAATGAAAGGGGAGGCGAAATGGATGTAACGCTCGCTGGAAATATAGGTTTACCACTGGGAAACAACGGTTTCTTGAATGTCAGTGCGGAATATTCTGACAGACCAGAACTCTCCCGTGGTAACCAGCATGCTTCAGCATCTGATGGTTACAAAGGATGGTCAGCAAGTGGAAATCAAGACGTAAGTGATTGGCAAACTGCCATGAACTGGGGACGTCCTGAAAATAGTGGTTTCAGATCGGTTTGGAATGCTGGTTTGAAAATAAACGATAATGTTGAAGCTTATTCCTTCGGTAACTATGCAAAAACTTTTGGAGAATACAGTTTCTTCCTTCGTGCAGCGGGAAAATCCGGAGCTCTGACTGCAATTCCACTTGATCCTGCAGATCCTTCAAAAGGAAACTTTTCCTGGGGAGATACATATACTCGAGGTTTTACACCTCGCCTTGAAGGACACGGAAAAGATTTTAGTTCCGTCGTTGGTATCCGGGGAGAAGATCTGGGAGGATTTGGAGTGGATTATGACTTCAGTGGAAGCTATGGGTCAAACTATATCCATTATTATCTGAAAAATTCACTGAATCTTTCTTGGGGTCCTTATTCACCTCATAATTTCATAATTGGTGATTTGAAGCAGGAAGAATCCAATTTGAATGCTGATTTCACTTATGCCCTCTCCGATGCTATCAATCTGGCATTCGGTCTTGAGAAGCGGGAAGAGATTTATACAATGTATGAGGGTCAAAAAGAATCCTGGATGGCTGGCCCCTGGGCTATGGTACACCTGCTGAATGATCCTGCAATACCCGGGGACTCAACAAAATATACAGCACCTGGTTTAGCTGCAAATGGTATGCCGGGAACAAGTCCGGATGCAGCCGGTGAATTTGCCCGTCAAAATACTGCCTACTATGCTGATGCAGAATGGGACCTGAGTGATGATCTACTCATTCTGGTTGCAGCTCGTATGGAGGATTTTTCAGATTTCGGGGCTACGACCAACTTCAAACTAGCAGGTCGCTATTCACTGGGCAATATTGCCACGTTTAGAGGTAGTTATTCCACAGGTTTCAGGGCTCCAACGCCTGGACAGTCGAATTACACAGGGGTTGTCACCTCATTTGACGGAGTGACCGGAATGCAGATTCAAGAAGGTACCTTAAAACCGGATGACCCGCTTTCTGTTTTAATGGGTGGCAAAGCACTGGTTCCGGAAGAGGCAACCAATACCAGTTTTGGCTTCACCACCAGTTTCTTGCCAAACCTGAATTTGACGGTTGATATGTACAATATAGACGTTACAAATAAGATTATAAAATCCCGATCATTGACAGTACCTGAAGAAAGCAGCGCATCCTTTACAGATATTGCAATTTACACAAATTCAGTTGATACAAAGACATCAGGAATAGATATTGTGGCAGTCTATGATATGGGAAAGACGGACATCGCTCTAGCAATGAATACCAATAGTACCGAGGTGGTACTTCCACAACGGCAAGTAAATGGAGTGAACCCTGTAACTGACGGGGGTGTTTTCAATATTGAGAATAACCTGCCAAAAATCCGATTAACTGCGACAGTGGGTCATGACATTAACCAGAATTTGTCTGCTTTGGTCCGCATCAATTACTATGGAGAAACCAAGGATGAACGTGGTACTCAGGAAGTCGTTGATCCAACACAACTAATCGATTTAGAACTGCGTTATAATATGAGCAGCAACCTCTCTATGGTTTTTGGTTCCAACAACATCTTAAATACATATCCAACTGAGATTGCAACACGTGCATCTCAGGGTATGCCTTACCCACGCCGAACACCCATTGGTTACCATGGTGGTATGACGTACTTACGGTTGATGTATAATTTCTAATTTCTTAAATAATAACAGAAAAAAGGCGGTGAATTCACCGCCTTTTTTTTATTCTTCAGTAAATGCAGCGCTTAATTCCGCAACTGTTAGATCGAATTGATCTCGTTGTCTTCGACTTGGCAGGCACCACACTTCGGGTTGGGGATTATGTAACTGGAGCCTTCCGGCAGGCCTTCAAGGAATCTGGAGTCATGCTGAAGAACGAAGAAATCAATGCAATCCGGGGGCGCTCGAAACGGGAGGCTTTAGCCATGCTTCTCCAAAGGCACCTCGGGTCCCAGGCTGCGATAAGGACGAAATCGGTTTACCAAAGCTTCCAAGAGCTACTGCGGAAATACGTTTCAGAACAGGGTGTCAAAACGATATCAGGAGCCGGGGAAGTAATCGGATGGCTGAAGGATCGGGACGTGCTGATTGCCTTGAATACAGGGATTGATCGCCATATCGCATCATTGATGCTTGACAGTATAAGCTGGTCAGGAATCGCGGATGCGATGGTTTGTGGAGATGACGTAAACAGGGGCAGACCAGCTCCGGACCTGATTCTCAAAGCAATGGAATTGACTGGTTGCAACGATGCGTCTCGCGTGCTAGCCGTCGGTGACACCTGTTACGATATGCAAGCCGCTCACAATGCGGGTGTACTAGCCATCGGTGTGCTGAGCGGGGCTAGCAATGAAAAACAGCTAAGGGCCTGCCCGCACTATGCGGTTATCCCCAGTGTGGCTGACCTGCAGGAAGTTCTGAGCCAAAAAACACTTGACAAAAGCTGGTTGTAAATCAAACGAGTATGAATACAGACGATAAAAAAATGATTGGTGTGATTGGTGGAATGGGACCACATGCCGGCATTGACCTGGTCCAAAAGATATTTAATCAGACCAAAGCAGCATCTGACCAAGACCATTTACCCATAGCCATGTTATCAATACCTCATTCAATATCTGATCGAACCGAATTCCTTTCAGGAAAATCTGATGTCAATCCCGCCAGTGCTATATCAGAAGTCATTGGTACCTTATCAAAAATTGGAGCATGCATAATCGGAATGCCCTGTAATACTGCTCATGCAACACCAATTTTCAATGAAATTATTGAAAGAATTCCCAAAGAAGTAAAACTGGTTCACATGATAAATGAAGTGTCCAAGTTTATTAAGAATAAATATCCATCTATGGAAAATGTGGGTATTTTGTCCACAATGGGAACATCCATTTCACATGTTTATCCTGATTGTTTTTCGCAATACGGATTAAACGGTATTCAAGTTTCAGAGGAAATTCAGAAAAATTATATTAGCCCTGCTATTTTCAGTAAGGATTATGGAATTAAAGCACAGTCAAGTCCTGTAACAGCCCAGGCAAAAAAGGAATTATTAAAAGGGATAGATTATTTGGACAAGGAAGGTGCAGAAATAATTATCATGGGGTGTACGGAAATACCCTTGGCTATAAAAGATAATAAAATCAATGGGAAGCCACTGATTGATTCAACAAAAATTCTTGCCCGTGCTTTAATTTTGGAGTCTTCACCTGAGAAACTGATAGAAGAAATTGGATAAACGAACCAAGTCCACATTCAGTCATCTTGAATGTACAAGCTGTAGCAAGATTTTCCCTAAAGAACAATTATTGAATTTATGTACTTCTTGCAGTCTTCCTCTCTTTGCCCGATATGATATTGAAAAAGCACGATCCATCATCCGGAAAGATCAATTACTGTATTGTGAGCCAACAATGTGGCGATATAAAGAAATGATGCCTGTAGAATACGAAGAAAATATCATTACTTTAGGAGAAGGGTGGACGCCACTATTCAAAGCCAAACGATTGGGAGAATTGTTGGGCTTCTCTAATCTTTACCTCAAAGACGAGTCACTTAATCCAACCGGTTCATTTAAAGCCCGTGGGATGAGCGCTGCTATCTCGCAGGCAAAAGAAAAGGGAGTGAAAAAAATTGCCATCCCTACAGCAGGGAATGCCGGGGGCGCTGCAGCTGCTTATGCTGCAAAAGCTGGTCAGGAAGCCTATGTTTTCATGCCAGATGATACTCCAGACGCATTCCAAATTGAGTGTGAACAATACGGAGCAATTGTAGAAAAAATTGATGGATTAATCAGTGATTGTGGAAAAATTATTGCTAAAAGGAAAGAGGCAGAAGGATGGTTTGATATTTCAACATTGAAAGAGCCTTATCGTGTTGAAGGGAAAAAAACAATGGGTTATGAACTTGCTGAACAACTGAACTGGCAATTACCTGATGTAATTATTTATCCCACAGGTGGAGGTACGGGAATAATCGGAATGTGGAAGGCATTTCAGGAAATGGAAGAATTGGGTTGGATTGATTCAAAGCGACCGAAAATGATTTCTGTTCAGGCTGAAGGATGTGCTCCCATAGTTCGTGCTTTTAATGAAGGATTGGATAATGCTCCACCTTTTGAAGGTGCTGATACTGTGGCTTCAGGTCTTCGTGTTCCGTCAGCGATAGGTGACTTTCTTATTTTGCAATCTATTCGTGATAGTAATGGATATGCTCTCGCTGTTAGCGATGATGCATTACTTGAAGGTGTGACTCCATTGGGAAAAGCCGAAGGAATATTTGCTGCTCCGGAAGCCGGGGCAACTGTTGCAGCTTTGGAAAATCTATTGGAAAACGGACAAATTCAGAAGGATGAACAAATTGTCTTATTCATCACCGGTAGTGGGATAAAATATATGGATGTTTTTAATAGTTTTAGCTGAAGGAGTCATCCTCCGCTAGTTTTTTGATATTATCACAGCACGGGTTTACAGTTAATATTCTAATATTGGCCGTACAGTTGAACCTTTTTTTATTTAATCCAGAAAGGAAACTTCTTAAGTTTACTGTCCATTTATGCCCCACAAAATCCATCCTCACTTACAAAACCTGAAACAGTCTGCTACGGTGGCGATCAACAAATACTGTGGAGAATTAGAAACTGCTGGGAAAACAATATTCCGTTTTGGTTTTGGTCAATCACCCTTTCCTGTTCCGGATTCCATCGTTTCTACCCTGGAGGGAAATGCCTATCGAAAAGATTATTTACCCGTAGAAGGATTGTATGATCTACGCCAGGCTGTAGCTGAATTCCATCAAAAAACAGACAAAACAGATTTTGAACCAGAAGGCATCATGATTGGCCCAGGCTCTAAGGAATTGGTGTTCACCTTACAATTGGCAATGGAAGGGTCAACATTAATACCTTCCCCTTGCTGGGTTTCCTATGGACCCCAAGGACAAATCGTCCATCGAGAAATTCATTATATTCAAACTCAATATGAAAACAACTGGAGACTGCTTCCTGATCAGCTTGAGTCTACAATCCGCTTTATTGAAAGTCCTCACATGTTAATTCTAAATTATCCAGGTAACCCTGATGGTGGAACATACACCCCCGAAGAATTATCTGCTCTAGCTGCTGTGTGCAGGGAGAATGATGTTCTAATTCTATCTGACGAAATATATGGTCGACTGCATCACCAAGGAGATCATATATCAATTGCCAGGTATTATCCTGAAGGGACTATCGTCAGTTCCGGATTATCCAAATGGTGCGGAGCTGGTGGATGGCGTTTGGGACATTTTGCGTTTCCAAGAGAACTGTATGGACTGAAAAACGTCATAGCTTCTATTTCAAGCGAAACATTTTCCTGTGTGAGCACTCCCATTCAATATGCAGCCGTTCAGGCTTATACTGATTATAAAACTGTTGACGAATATTTAATTCACTCCCGTCGTCTACTATCAATAGTGGGGTCTTACTGTGCGAATAGTTTAGCTAAAGCCGGGGTTCGAGTTCGTGCTCCATCGGGTGCGTTTTATTTATTTCCAGATTTCGAAAACTTCAGAGAAAAATTAACTGAAAGGGGTATAACGAATTCACCTACACTTTGTGAACAATTATTACAGGATACTGGTGTATCTCTTTTACCCGGTTCAGAATTTGGACGTGATGCAACTGAACTGAATGCCCGTTTAGCCTATATCAATTTTGATGGAACAAAAGCACTGAAAATCAGCAGGAAAATTCCCACTAATAAAACAATGACAATCGATGATATCATCCCGGTCTGTGCTAACCTTATTGAAGCCATTGAACGGATTATTAAATGGTTATAGGCGTATTAATTAAAAAATATCTATTTATCATCTGGGGGTCACTTCGTCGGTTGTTTCTGAGTCATCTGGAGCCTCAACAACAATCACGCAGCAGCCTGGAGAATCTAGCACTTTCTTGCATTTGGGACACTTTTCAGCTTCATCGACACAACAAACGTCACCACTCCCTTTCACCTGACCGCAATGATTACACAAGACCGCATCTTCTCCCGTTAGGCTTATTTTGCAGCAGGCGGACGAACCAGAATGGGTGCCATACCCACACACTTTAGCGTCTTTTACACAACAGACACCGGATCCTTTTATCTGTCCACATTGCCCACAAAGCACAATGACCTCGACAACTTCTTTGAGTTCAGGGGTTTCTTTTGTTCCTATCTCTATGTTATAAACGTTTCTAGAATTTCAATGGTTGGTAATTATTAATTTAAACATCTAAAATGTATTATCAATTGTCAGGCCTGTTTTTTGTATTTTCATATTTCAAATTCTAGACTATTATGAAAACAATCAAAAATGTAGCAAAAAAAATCAAGCCATACATTCATGAAACCCCGATTTTGACTTCTACTCTTTTAAATGAGATTGTCGGTTGCAATATGTTTTTTAAATGTGAAAATTTTCAGAAAATAGGTGCATTTAAGATGAGAGGAGCAACGAACGCCATTCTTAACTTGTCAGAAGAACAAAAGGCTAAGGGTGTTGTAACTCACTCTTCAGGAAATTTTGCTCAGGCTCTTTCTCTTGCTGCAAATAAATTAGGTTTAAAAGCATATATTGTGATGCCATCATCTGCTCCACAAGTGAAGATTGATGCTGTCAAGGGATATGGAGGAGAGGTTATTATTTGTCCACCAACTTTGAAAGATAGAGAAACTAATGCTGAGCGAATATCGATAGAAAATGGTGCTACTTTCATTCATCCCTCTAATGATTTAGATGTTATTAAGGGGCAGGGTACAGCGGCTTTTGAGTTGTTAGAAAAATATTCAAACCTAGACGCCATTTTCACACCAGTTGGCGGTGGTGGATTAGTTGCTGGAACAATTTTAGCTGTACAGCAAAGATCACCTAATTGTAAAATATATGGTGGTGAACCAGAAAATGTAGATGATGCTTTTAGATCTTTAAAATCTGGCAGAATTGAAACCAATGAAACTACAGATACCATAGCAGATGGGTTAAAAACCCAATTAGGTGATATTAACTTTCCAATTATTCGAAATGGGATTGAAGAAATTGTTTTGGTAACCGAGGATCAAATTTTATCTGCGCTTAAATTGATCTGGTCTCGCTTAAAGATTGTCATTGAACCCTCCTCAGCAGTTGCCTTCGCGGCACTCATCAATAAAAGTGCGGATCTGAACTCCAAAAATATTGGGGTTATACTCTCTGGTGGAAATGTCAATCTCGACAACATAACATTTTAAATTTAGGTAAAAAAAGTGGCATCCACATATTCTCTCACTCTCAAAAGGGCAGTACCATCTGTGCAAGTTCGCTTAACTTCACTATTCGGAATGGTAAGAGGTGTGCCAAATCGCCATAGACACTAAAAATTACCGTTCTTATAGGTGTATTAGCAATACCTTGCTAATGGCAGCAGTCCCTAAGTCATTGATTGTTTTTGTAATCAGGAAGTGATATCAGATGCTTGATTACTGTGTGATCTGATTTCTTTCGGGCTTTTTTTATTTCCACAATTTGCAGTACCTTTAACCAATATATTACTCTAAATAAAGAATATTCGTGTTTAAACTAAAACTTCACTGGCAAGTTCTCATTGCTATGGCCCTGGGGACCATATTTGCACTTGTATTCGGTGAAAATTCGTTATTTGTTGCACCGCTGGGAACAATATTCATGCGTTTATTAAAAATGATCATTGTTCCATTAATTCTGTTTTCTATCACCAGTGGTGTTGCCAGTCTGGGTGACAGCCGTACATTAGGAAGAATAGGCGCCAAAACATTTGTATACTATTTTGCGACGTCCATTTTTGCAATTCTTGTTGGATTAATTTTGACCAATATCATTCAACCAGGGGTTGGTCTCGAATATGCAAGTTCAGGCCAGTCTTTTGATCCAAGTTCTTTGCAAAAGCCATCATCTCTTGGAGAAATTATCATTCGCATGATTCCATTGAATCCGATTGCAGCCATGGCTGACGGCGATATGTTAGGTGTGATTTTTTGGTCCATCGTTTTTGGCTTCGCAATCACCCGGTTATCTGGAAGACCCCAGGAAATGCTGACACATTTTTTCGATTATGGCTTTCAAGCCATGATGAAACTCACCCATGGCATTATTGCTTTATTACCCATTGGTGTCTTTGGTTTAATTACCAAAGTAGTGGCCACTTCCGGTTTTGAATTATTCAAAGCTGTGGGGATGTATATGATCACAATTGTAACAGGCTTGCTGATCCACTGGGTGATTACACTGCCGGTCATTTTCTATCTTTTTACGCGCATCAATCCAATCAAGCATTTAAAAGCCATGGCTCCTGCATTCATGACGGCATTTTCTACCAGTTCATCCGGAGCGACTCTTCCTGTTACAATGGATTGTGTTGAAAATGGAGTGGGAGTTTCGAATAAAACAACCAGTTTTGTTCTGCCTTTGGGTGCAACCATCAATATGGATGGCACCGCCTTATACGAGTGCGCTGGCGTGTTATTTATTTCCCAGGCAATCGGTTTCGACTTGAACATTGCACAACAATTTGTCATTGTATTGACAGCCTTTTTAGCATCCGTAGGTGCAGCAGCCATTCCATCCGCAGGATTGGTGATGATCTTTGTGGTATTAGATTCCGTTGGGCTTGGCGATCATCCTGATGTTGCTGTTATTGTGGGAACAATGCTGGCAGTGGACCGCCCTTTGGATATGTTTAGAACTATGGTCAATATAACCAGCGATAGCATTGGAGCTGCGATAATTGCTAAAAGTGAAGGTGAAACTTTATTCCCAAATTAAAAAATGTGCCAGGGACGGATGGTACGGTAGTTGTCATTGAGTAACAGGAAAAATTGGTTAAATAAAATTCTTCGAATATTTCTATTTAACGAAGGAGTGTAAAATGAAGAAAGTAAACATATTCGCTTTATGTGGGCTATTATTTGGAATTATGGCCTGCAGCAGTGAAGGAGAAAAACACGCTGACGTGACACTGAGTACCGTTCAATGTGGTATGTGTAAAAAAACCATTGAATCGGGAATGGCCAAAGTTGACGGTATCAGTAAGTTTGACATTGATTTAATTACAAAAGTTGGCCGTGTAACTTACAAAGCATCGGTTATTGAGTTAGCTGCCATAGAAAAAGCGGTTTCTGCTCTTGGTTATCAAGCCAATAATACAGAGGCGGATCCTATAGTTTACGAAAATCTTCCTGATTGCTGCAAAATTGGCGGTATGCAGTAGACCAGACTATTCATTGCCATCCGTATCTGAAGTGAGCCATTGTCCAACTTTTATTTGATTCCTTCCTGTTAAAAATAAAATAAGAGTTAATATAAAAGATAAAAAGAGTGATAATAAAAAGACATGTTGTTATCTATGCGGATTTAGTTTGCTTTGTCTTTGGATTATATCTATTGAGTTTATCATTATGAATCAGGACTGAAATGAAGAAGATAGAATGCAAAAATATATTTCGGGCAATTGTTTTTCTGTGTCTCATTCAATATTCCCAGGCAAAACCGGAATATGCAAAAAATGGAATGGTGGTGTCTTCTAGCAGATTAGCATCAGAGGCTGGAGTTAACATATTAAAAAAAGGCGGTAATGCAATAGATGCAGCGGTGGCCACTGGGTTTGCGTTGGCGGTAACATATCCCCAGGCCGGAAATATTGGCGGAGGAGGTTTTTTAGTAGCTCACATGGCCTACGGAGAATCATTCAGCCTGGATTTTCGTGAGATGGCACCAAGTATGGCACACCGTGATATGTATCTGGATGATTCCAGCAATGTGGTTCCCGGCCTTTCTCTTTATTCCCACCTGGCAGCAGGCACACCGGGATCAGTAGATGGATTATTGAAAATCTGGAGAGATCATGGTTCGGGGAATATTTCCCTGCGTCAATTGCTGCTTCCTGCCATTCAATTGGCAGAGCGGGGTTTTCCCATCTCATATGGGTTTGCCCAAGTTTTGAATATATTCTATGACTTTTTTATAAATGACGACGGAGCAAAAGCTGTTTTTATTAAAAAGAACGGTGAACCATGGAGAGCGGGAGATAAGTTAGTCCAGAGAGATTTAGCTAGGACTTTGAAGCTGATTTCCAGGAAAGGGCGCGCCGGATTTTATGAGGGGAAAACTGCTCAATTGATTGAAAGAGAAATGGCCGAAGGCAATGGTTTCATTACAAAAGATGATTTGGATAATTATCATTCAGTTTATCGCACTGTTATTACCGGAAATTTCAAGGATTTAGATATTATTTCCATGAGCCCTCCAAGTTCCGGTGGGGTTCTCCTGATCCAAATGCTCAACATGTTAGAACAGTATCCCTTGGACACTTTAGGCTGGAATTCATCCGATTATATTCACCTTCTCACGGAAATTGAACGCAGGGCCTATGCGGATCGTGCTGAACACATGGGTGACCCGGATTTCTGGGAAGTGCCGGTATCAATGCTGGTTTCAAAAGAATACGCTTTCGAGAGAATTCAGAATATTTCCATGGAAAAAGCGACAAAAAGTTCGGTTGTAAAAGCAGGCGATCCTTTAGCTTATGAAAGCCGAGAGACAACCCATTATTCCGTTATTGACAAAAATGGAAATGCAGTGAGTGTCTCCACCACATTGAATACTGGCTTTGGCTGTGGGGTATTGGTAGAGGGTGCTGGATTCTTTTTGAACAATGAAATGGATGATTTTTCAGCAAAACCCGGGATACCAAATATCTTCGGGCTCATTGGAAACGAAGCCAATGCTATTCAGCCTTACAAACGGCCATTGAGCTCCATGACTCCAACAATTGTTTTAAAGAACGGTGAGCCTTTTTTGATCATTGGCACTCCCGGTGGGTCTACCATCATCACTACAGTCATGCAAATTATTCTAAATGTTGCAATTCACGGGATGGATATTCAGGAGGCGGTTTCTGTCCCACGAATCCATTCACAGTGGTTCCCTGATGCAATTATTGTGGAGGAAAGAAGCTTATCCAAAGATGTAGAACAGAATCTAATCAATCGTGGTCACACCATCCGGCCTTATCGCTGGAGCACTATTGGGCAGGCCAATGGAATAATGATAGGGGAGAAGGGGTTTTACGGTGGCGCTGATCCCCGCGGTGAAAACGCAACGGAAGGATATTAAATTTATTTTATTAATAAATCCTCAATTAATTGCACATAAATGCTTGAACCAACAAGAAGCGCCCGTTCATCAATATTAAAATGTGAACAATGGTGAGGCACGCTCATTGGTTTTTGGTCCGGATGGGTTGATCCTACAAAGAAAAAACAGCCGGGAATTTTCTGCGCGTAATAGCTGAAATCTTCTCCACCCATAGATAAATATGGGAATCCTACTCCTTCTCCAACAATTTTTCTTGCAGATCTAACTAATTTTTCCACCGGTACTTTATGATTTACAGTAGGTGGATATCCATCCCAATAATCCATTTCAATTTTTGCACCATACGTACTTCCTACTCCTTTAATTATTTCATTTAATCGTTTCTTGATCATTTGCCTGTTTTCTTCAGTATAGGCACGGGCAGTACCTTTGAGCTCAACCGTATCAGCGATAACGTTGAAGTTGTGTCCTCCTGATATTTTCCCCACAGTAAGCGCTGTGCTTTCCAGAGGATTTGTATTCCTGCTTACGATGGTTTGCAGGGCTGTCACAAGATGGGAAGCAACTACAATGGCATCAACTGTTCCCTGAGGAGCTGCTCCATGCCCACCTTTTCCCACAATTGTTATTGTAAATGCATCTGCTGCAGCTAAAATTGGGCCTTTTTTAACACCGATTGTTCCGTATTTTTGATAACTCCAAACATGAATTCCGTAGATCTCATCAACTCCATCCAAGCATCCATCTTCAATCATAAAACGGGCGCCTCCTTCTCCTTCTTCAGCCGGTTGGAAAATAAATTTTACAGTACCGTTGAGAGTATCCTGAAATTTTGAAATAATTTCTGCTGCCCCTAAAAGCATGGCTGTATGACCATCGTGTCCACAGGCATGCATAACCCCATCGTGAACCGACTTGTATGGGATGTCACTTGTTTCCTGGATTGGCAGTGCATCCATATCTGCACGCAACGCAATTGTGGCACCGTCTTTTTCTCCCTGAAGAGTCCCGACAACTCCGGTTTTCCCTATTCCGGTTTGGACGTCAATTCCAAATGAATTCAAACGGTCTGAAACAATTCCAGCTGTACGGTGTACTTCAAAACCCAATTCCGGATATTTATGAATGTCTCTCCGGGTTTCAATTATGGTATCCTGAATCTCAAAGATTTCTGGTCTTACATTAACTGTTAAATCATTTTTCTGGTGCTTTTTTGTCATAGTAAATTTGCTTAAATCCTTTTTAAATCTCCTCTCATATGGGAGTGAATATCATTCATTTTTTTTGAATTATACAATCTTTCTTCACAAATAGATTTTAATTTGTGTCTGCTTCAATCAAAATTTTTGTGACTAGTTTTGAAAATTGATTTTTTACTTTATCAGCGGTCTCTATCACTTCATCATGGGATAAAGGATTTTTTGTAATTCCTGCGGCGAAATTTGTTAAACAGGAAATTCCCAATGAACTTATTCCAAGCTCTCCTGCCATTTGTATTTCAGGTACCGTGCTCATTCCTACTGCATCTCCACCGAGGTTTTGTATGAACTTAACTTCATCCGGCGTTTCGTAAGCTGGCCCTAATGTCCAGCAATAAACTCCCTCTTTTATTTGAACACCGGTTTTAAGAGAGCATTTTTTTGCTAATGCTAATATTTCAGAATTATAAAAACGTGGTTTTTTATTTATTGTTGGTAATTCAGGTCCTTCAATAAATGTGCAGTCGATATGACCATTCATAGCCATCAATGTTCCAGGATGGTAGTTCTTACGTAATGAACCAGCGGAATTTGTGATTATAACAAATGCAATGCCGAGCTCATGCAATAAACGGATAGGCAATGTAATCTCTGGGAAGTCAAACCCTTCGTAATAATGGATCCTTCCTTTTGCTGCCAGAATTTCTTCACCGTTCAGTGTACCAACTACAAATTCTCCAGAGTGTCCCTTCACAGAGGGCTTGGGATATCCAGGAACTTTTTCGTAAGGAATAATGGTTTTGTTTTCGAATTGATCTGGTAAACTACCAAGTCCTGAGCCTAAGATTACTGCTTTCTTCCCTTGAAATCCTGAATACGAATGGATAGCCTCAGCCATTGATATGAGTTTTTTGTTTATGATTGGACACCACCTCCTGCATTCACAGCTAATTGGCCGCAACCAGCATCAATTTCAGTACCATTACTCCAACGAACAGTCACGGTAAACGGTACATTTTTCAGTGCATTGATGAAACGTGTTAACCGGTCATGTGATGGACGCTTATAATTCCCTCCAATTTCATTGTAGGGAATTAGATTCACTTTACAAGGAAGATTTCCAATCAATTTAATGAGATTCTCTGCATCAGTAGTTCTATCATTAAGATTGTTTATCAGTACATATTCGAAAGTGGGAAACCGTTTTGCTGTTTCATAGTAGTTTTTTGCTGCATCTATCAGCATATGAATGGGATATTTTTTTGCCGCAGGCATTGTTTGTAATCGTTGATTCTGGGTTGTCCCATTCAAGCTGATAGCTAACTTATAACGATGACCCTCTTTGGCAAACTGCTTTATTTTTGGAATAATCCCCACAGTCGAAATTGTAATCCTGCGTGCACCCAAATCAATTCCATCTGGTTCATTTAACAGGTCAGCAGCTTTTATCACCCGGGCATAATTCAGGAAAGGTTCTCCCATTCCCATAAATACAACATTGGTAATTTTTTTTTCAGATTCTTGCTGCAAAAAGAGAAATTGATCTACAATTTCCCCAACAGAGAGATTTTTTTGGAATCCCATTTTCGCTGTAGCACAGAAATCACAATCCATCGCACACCCCACCTGGGAAGACAAGCAGGCAGTTGTTCGGTTTCCTTCCTGCATTAAAACGGATTCAATCATCTCATCGGTGGATAGCCTGAAGAGAAATTTCTTGGTAAGGGAGGAATCCCGACCGGTTATTTTAACCAAAGAGAGAGGATGAAGCCCCGATATTTTGTCCAGAATTGTGCGGAAGGATTTGGGAATATTTTCCATGGATTGAAATGATTTAATTTTCCCGGAATAAATCCAGTTGTAAATTTGATCTGCCCGGAAATGTGGTTGTCCCAGTTTTGCAACATGTTCCCTCATTTCACTACGGGTCTGGCCTATCCAGTGAACTTTTTCATTTGTTTTAACGTTGAACATGAACATGAATTTCTCAAATCTTTATTGGGAGAACAAGACAATAAGATTGTAAAAGGGACAAGGGGCTCGTAATTTTCCTCCTTTAGTTTTTGAATGTAACTATCAAAACAGGGAATAATATGAACGAACAAAAAGATTTACATCTGCTTGAAAAATTGACCGATGCCCGCACCCAATTTCTTTCAGAAATTGGGAAATCAATTATTGGTCAAATCAGCGTTCTGGATCATATACTAATTGCTTTATTCTGCAAAGGACACACTCTCTTGGTTGGCGTACCGGGCTTGGCGAAAACACTGATGATCAAATCAATTGCTGAACTTTTAGATTTGAAATTCAAGCGGATCCAGTTTACCCCCGATCTTATGCCTAGCGACATCACTGGGACAGAAGTAATTGATGAAGATCAATCAACAGGGAAAAGAGGGTTTCGTTTTTTTAAGGGGCCGATCTTTGGGAATATCATCCTGGCAGATGAGATAAACCGTACACCGCCAAAAACACAGGCTGCCCTGTTGGAAGCGATGCAGGAGCACAAGGTTACTGCATCAGGCACCTCCTATGTTTTGGAGGAACCTTTTTTTGTAATGGCAACCCAGAACCCTATTGAACAGGAGGGAACCTACCCCCTCCCTGAGGCTCAGTTGGACAGGTTTATGTTTCATATCAAGATCGATTATCCTGATCGGTCAGAAGAAATAGCCATTGTACAAACCACAACCGGACAAACTTCTGAAGCACTGAAAAAAGTTATAGGCAGGAACGATCTTCTTTCTTATCAAGATCTTGTCCGAAGGGTTCCTGTGGCGGAAAATGTAGTAGAATATGTTGTAGATTTAGTAGCATCAACCCGGCCAGGATCCGCAGTTGCACCTGATTTTATCAATGACTGGATCGAATGGGGAGCAGGACCAAGGGCCTCTCAATATCTTATCCTTGGTGCAAAAGCAAAAGCGGTATTGGATGGTCGCCCAACACCGAATATTGATGATATTAAGGATTTGGTTTTCCCTGTTATGAGGCATCGAATTCTCCCCAATTTTAATGCTGAAGCAGAAGGATTAAGCACCGATGATATTCTGGTAAAATTGTTGGAAGCAAAGAGTTAAGTTTTGCCCGCTGTAGATAAAAGAAAATACCTTCATCCTGAGGTGGCAGCAAAGCTGGGTAATATGTCACTCAGAGCAAGGCTTGTAGTTGAAGGATATATCATCGGACTTCATAAAAGCCCCTACCATGGATTTAGTGTAGAGTTTGCGGAACATAGGGCATATGGCCCGGGAGATGAGATTAGGCATATCGATTGGAAACTTTATGGAAAAACCGATCGGTATTATGTAAAGCAATATGAAGAAGAGACCAATCTTCGTTCGTACCTGATCATGGATATCAGCAAATCCATGACTTACCATAGCAAGAAGATCTCCAAATTGGAATATGCAAGTTACCTTACGGCAGCCCTTTCTTATCTAATGCTTCATCAAAAAGATGGGGTTGGTCTCATTCTGTTTGATAAAAAAATTCAGTCGTTTATTCCTCCTCGCTCAACATCCAGTCATCTAAATACTATTTTGTCCCAACTGGATCAGATAAATTCTGGTGAAGATACACAGCTTGGAAGTGTATTACACGAAATGGCTGATCGGATCAAGAAACGGGGACTTGTTATTCTGATCTCTGACCTTTTCGATGATTTTGATGCAATTATAGGGGGATTAAAACATTTCAGATACAATAAACAGGAGGTAATTGTCTTTCACATTCTTGATCGCCAGGAATTGAACTTCAATTTTAACACCCGCACACGGTTTAAGGATATGGAAACAGGGGAACTGGTTACTACAGAGCCGTGGCAAATTCGTAATTCTTACAAGGACTTGATGCTTGAATTTCAGGATAAATACCGAAAGCAATGCCGAAAACGATTGATAGATTATATTCCTTTGTTTACAGATCAAGATTTGGATATTGCTCTCAGTCAGTACCTTCGAAAAAGGGAAAAACTAGGGTGATAAGTTCCCGTTTTTGCTCTTGTAAATTTTTTAGAGACAGTTTTAAATTTGATTCTTGATACAATTTGTGGTTTAGGTAAATAATGACAGATCAAATCCCAATCCCAAACGAACCGGAAAAATCCATTTTTAAGATATTGTTTAACTCATTTGTGATTATCCCTTTTCTTGTGGCCGCATCTTTGGTGTTTATTTATAGTTTGTTTAGTCTTCTGACCTATGAGGATGCTACCGCCTATGATTATCTGAATGATATCAAAATTGGTGGTGCTACTAAACGCTGGCAATCTGCCTTTGAACTTTCAAAGATTTTGTACATTTCCGATGAAATCTCAAAGGATGATCGGTTTATTTCAGAAATGATCAATATATTTAAACAGTCCAAACATGATGATAATCGAGTACGACAATATCTTGCCCTGGCAATGGGAAGAACTGGTAATAGCAGATATATCGATCCGTTACTTTCTGAAATTGAAGATGAAAATACTGAAAATATTCCAGCTATCATCAGAGCGCTGGGTCTTTTAAAATCTGGGAAAGCAGTCCAAAAACTGAAACTATTTTTAGATCATGAAGATGAAAACATTCGCTTGCAAACTGTTATTGCTTTCGGAAATATTGCTGACCCAACAGTAATAGAGGATTTAAAAAAATCATTATATGATAGTCAACCAAATATTAGATGGGATGCAGCTATATCTCTTGCTAAAATTGGAGATGATTCTGGCCGTGAAATAATATTAAAATTGATCGAAGGCAAATTTTTCATTAATTTCCCAGAGGTGGATATACGGGAACGGGATCAGGCTCGAATTATTGCAATCAGAGCAGGAATACTTCTAAATGACCCCATCATTAATAGTAAGATTCAAGAACTGGCTGATGAGGAAAATAATATTAACATTCGAAAAACAGCAATGGATGTGTTAAAAATAAATACAAGTTCTTCTAACCAGTGGATGGAATATGATGTTTCCTATGGATAAACACAAAAACATACCAAATGATGTAAATAATGCTGAAGAAAATGAACAAATTTCTGGACAGACCGATGAAATTAGTAGTGATAGTGCTAATCCCAAAATGGATTCTGTAGATGAACAAAACCTGGATTCAAAAAAACCAGAGGTACCTAAAGGCGAACCGGAAAAAAATCCTGCTCAAAAACGTGCCTCCATTGGTAAAGGATCAATTTTTGTAGAACCAATAAAAAGACGATCTTTTTTTTCCTGGCTTACCCTGGCTTGGTTAGCATTCACTGCTGCTACCGGAACTTTTTTTGGAATCATGCTCCGATTTATGTTTCCCAATGTTCTTTTTGAACCTAAACAGACCTTCAAAGCTGGATATCCTGATGACTATAGTGTTGGTGATGTTACCACAAGTTTAAAAGAAAAATACGGAGTTTGGATTGTCAGATCTACAGAAGAAATTTATGCTTTGTCGACAGTTTGCACACATTTGGGATGTACACCAAACTGGTTAAAAAATGAAAATAAATTTAAATGTCCCTGTCACGGGAGCGGCTTCCGTAAGACAGGTATTAATTTTGAAGGTCCTGCACCTAGACCATTAGAACGATTTAAAATTACTTTAGCAAATGATGGACAAATTTTCATTGATAAAACGAAAAAATATGCATACGAAAAAGGCCAATGGAGCGACCCGGAGTCATTTCTCCGCGTTTAGAAATTTTAAAATAAAGAAAAATTAGGATTACAAGCAAAATGGCTAAAGATCAAAAGGGTAAAAAGAGAGGATTTATTTCCAGATTAGGAGATTCTCAGGTTTGGAAATCTATAATTAGAACAGGAGTACCAAGAAACAGGCGGGGCCGCATGTTTTCTGTGTTGAATAGTGTATTCCTCCATCTTCATCCGGTGAGGATGCCGCGTCATGCTGTAAGATTGAAATACACATGGTGCGCTGGGGGATTGTCCTTTTATATTTTTTGTGTGTTAACTATCACCGGAATTCTTCTCATGTTTTATTATAGGCCCACTGTTGAGTATGCTTATACGGACATAATGGATTTGAGTGAGCAGGTACCGTTGGGAATCATGCGGGAAATCCACCGCTGGGCAGCTCATCTTATGGTCATAACAGTTTGGATTCATATGTTCAGAGTTTTTATGACTGGATCGTATAAACCACCGAGAGAGTTCAATTGGATGGTAGGAGTTATTCTACTCGTTTTGACATTGTTACTAAGTTTTACCGGATATCTTTTACCCTGGGATCAATTAGCAATTTGGGCTATCACTGTGGGAACAAATATGGCTAGAGCAACTCCATTTTTAGGCCATGAAGGGCCTGGTGCGGCTCTACTGTCAATTGGGGATATTAACCTGGTTCATGCAGGAAGTGATGTGAGATTTGCATTACTTGGTGGTCGATTTGTAGGTGAGGCTGCTCTATTACGGTTCTATGTACTACATTGCATTGGTTTTCCGTTTATTATCATAATTTTTATGGCTATACATTTCTGGAGAATTCGAAAAGATGGTGGAATTACTACACCGGTTTAATTTTAGGAGATACTGATACCAGTGGAGTTAATAAAACATATAATAAATACGGTTTCCTCCCCAACCGTTATGTTAACCTTTATTCTCTTAACTTTCTTTTTCATTTTTCCAAAATTCAAGTTAGATCTTATCTGGACAAATAAAGGCGGAATCCTGATATTATTAGGATTGTTAACCTTTTTTCTTTTTGGATTAACAGATGAGAATTTCAAACTTATTGTTTTGAAGCCAGATAACGTGCCTATTGTTGGATTGATTTTTCTGGTTGCGTTTTTTACATGGCTGAGTATGAAACAAGCCACGGAAAATGATAAGCGGATTGATAATAATGAAAAGGTAAATGAATATCATGACCCAGACGATAAGGTATTAACCTGGCCAGATCTAGTTTACATAGAACTCATTGCTTTGGTGTTGTGTACAGTCTTATTAGTAGTGTGGTCAATTGCTCTACCAGCACCTTTAGAACAGCCTGCAAATCCCACCCTGTCTCCAAATCCTTCCAAAGCACCCTGGTATTTTTTAGGATTGCAGGAAATGTTAGTGTACTTTGATCCATGGATTGCAGGAGTCCTTTTTCCTACCATCATGATTATTGGTCTTATGGCAATTCCTTATCTAGATATCAATAAGGAAGGAGTTGGATACTATAGTTTCAAACAGAGAAAAATGGCTGTATCCTTATTTATGTTTGGATGGCTGGTACTTTGGATTCTTCTAATTATAGTTGGTACATTTTTAAGAGGACCAAACTGGAATTTTTTCGGTCCATTTGAGTATTGGGATATTCACAAATTGGCACCGCTTACAAATATAAATCTATCAGAATACATTTATATAATTTGGTTCCGTTCGGGGCTTCCTGATAATATTTTAATCCGGGAGATGTGGGGATTTTTATTGATCTTAGGATACTTTATGGTTTTACCACCATTACTAGCAAAAAGCATGTTAAATAAACTGTATAAGAAGTTGGGCAACTTCCGCTATAGTGTTTTTATTATTTTAATTTTATTTGCAATAAGTCTACCTATAAAAATGTATCTCAGATGGATGTTTAATTTGAAATATATTGTGGCAATTCCAGAGTATTTTTTCAATATATAAACTTACTTATATATGGCAGAAAAACCAGAGAACTTTCAAGAGAGACTATACAATATTTCAAATTTAAATATCTGGTTTGCCATTTCCAGTTTAATCTTTTTTGCTGTTTTGGTATGGTCTTTTGTTGATGATTATTCTAGATCATGGAAAGATTACCAGCGTGATTTCAGAGCACTTCAAATTGAGAAAACAAATGAAGAGTTTGAGAAGGCATCTAAATTATATGAAGGGACTGCTGAATACAAGGACATTCAAAAAAGACTAACTAATTTTAAGGAATTATATAACAAAAAATCTGAAGCGATTTCCCGGGTTGAAGAAGAATTATTAAAAAAGGATGCAATATTATACAGAGTACAGCAAGAGTTTAATTTTATAAAGGCGAACTATGATGCTATTAAATACGAATATGAAGAGGCAGGTACACATCATTTATCAGAAGCCAATGAGTTGGAAGAAAAGTTGGGAAAAATCCATACTGAGATGTTGGAAAATCAATTGGTATTGGAAGCTGCGCAAGATGATTATGATGAACAATCTGCTTTGGTTAAACAATTCAGTAAAGAAATAAATGAGGTTAAAGCAGAAAAAGGAAAGCTGACAAAAGAAGCAACTCTTATTGAAAGAAAATTGACAAATCTCGACCCTGTCCATATGGATTTTTCAAACAAGATCGGAAATATAATCAGAGATTTGCCTTTTGTTGATTTTTTATCTCCATACTATAAAGTAGAACAGGTTGTTGTTAATGATATAACTGATAATGTTAATTTTACTAGAGTTCCAAAAGTAGACCGATGTATGACGTGTCATAAAGGAATTCTTGATCAAGAATTTGAAAGTGATACCCAGCCGTTTAAAGCACATCCAAGATTGGATTTATATTTATCAAGTACGTCACCCCACCCAGTTGAAGAATTTGGTTGTACAAGTTGTCATGGTGGCCGCGGGCGTGGAACTGATTTTATTTCTACAGTTCATGTACCATCATCGCATGAACAAGCAAAGGAATGGGAGGAAAAATATAACTGGCATCAATTACATCATTGGGATACACCCATGCTGCCATCTCAATATATTGAAGCAAGTTGTTTTAAGTGTCATTCTAGTGAAACATCTATAAAGAATGCTGAAAGGTTAAATCTGGGATTAAATCTAATAGAACGGACTGGTTGCTTTGGGTGCCATAAAATTGAAAAATATAAGGATCGTGATAAGATAGGGCCAAATCTACAAAAGAATGGGCTTACAATTGGATAAATGATCCGAAGTCATTCCGGCATAACACATGGATGCCACGTTTTTTTAACCAACCCAATAACAATGATCCCGATTCACAAAAAAGATCTGAGCAGGAAATTCATTCAATTGTTCATTACTTGTTTGAACATAGCACTGATTTTAGGATGGATACTAGACCACTGGAAGGAGATATTCAAAAAGGTGAAATTCTTGTTTCTTCCCTGGGTTGTTTTGGATGCCACCGCATTGAATCAGACCTTAACCAGAGTAAAACAACAATAGAAACCCTTCGCAGAGATCATGGTCCAAACTTGATTGGAATCGGTTCAAAAACAACTGCAGATTGGGTTTATACTTGGTTGAAGGATCCTCAAAAATATTCTAGAGCTACTAAAATGCCTAATTTAAGGCTTTCCCATCAGGAAGCAGCAGATATTGCTTCGTATCTATCCTCATTAACAAAAGAAGGATTTTCCGAAAAGAATATTCCCAGTTTAGATGAGAAGGTTCTTGATGAAATCACCCTTGATTTTCTTAAGAAAATGAATTCAGATAAAGATTCCCGGATAAAAAGAGGGGAAATGAC
>JYMV01014216.1_pt1 | contig 32755 bp, 31 predicted proteins | sample 338911 | NCBI WGS metagenome assembly JYMV01 (sample SAMN03354496, study PRJNA234377) | hydrothermal vent metagenome | biome: Deep sea; feature: Hydrothermal plumes at the Eastern Lau Spreading Center, Western Pacific Ocean; material: Seawater | place: Tonga | collected 2009 | depth 2000 m m
ATTAGTCTATGAAATTACGGGTAGCGGTTGAGCGAGCATGGAATTTTTACATCGACATGCTTGCCAAGGCACTTGAAGACCCAGCAAGTGTCCATAGTTCTAAGAACCAGAGAGGCTATGACTGTCTTAGTGATGAGAATGCTAACTGGCAGTTGTGCGCCAGAGTAGCGCATAAGGCTCTCAGAGGCAGACATCACTATCCGGCTACCTCGTTAGTATTTCAAATTGGTAGTAGTGTCATCGAGGCTCATGGTTGGCAGGATCGAGAACCACCCCAAGTTATCAAGCAGAAGCTGGTTGAGCAGGAGTCCAAGAAAAAGGTTAAGAAAGAGGTTGCTATCTGGCTTGATGGTATAGACAGGCGACCCAAGCAATATCACGAATTGTTCATAGGTGAATACTGCTTAACCATCATGATCCTGCTTGGATGGTGCAGGTTGGAATGGAGCAACCATAAGGACTACGAATGTTATGTGGTCCTGCTTCCTCATGAGAGTCCGTTAGCTAAGGAACCAACTACCTATACCCAGTTCAGACCGTTTGAGCCATGGTGGCAGTACACGGATGAACACTGGCATAAGTTAGTTAAGACTGATTTAGGTACAAACTGGCGTCCAACAGGATGGCACTTTACTGGTCAGGCACCCAGTCCTAATGAAGATAGGCTGTGGCATCCGTATCAAGACGTTAGGCAAAGAGTAGGTCAAAAACCAACAGCCAGAGAGCCACTTGCTACTATTACTGGCGTTAAAAAACCCATTGTCTACCGCGCACAAGTGGATCCACCAGAGTGGATTAGGGCTGTACGTAAGCATGAAGCTGTGCCTTACCGAATCAACAAGAAGATGCTCGATCTAATCCAGAAGTTAGACATTGTTGATGAATCTAGGCCCGAGTCGATCAGTTTTATAGACGAAGCCAAAAGACTTGCAGAGCATGATAAGTTTTATCAACGGGTGCATCTGGACTTTAGAGGTCGCATGTACACCTCCAGGAGTCTCGTCAATTATCAAGGCGATGATGAGTACCGCTGCCTAATTGAGTTCGCAGAAGGAGTAGAACTAAGTACGGAAGGTTACCTCGCTTTGTGCTTCCATGCTGCCAATCTCTGGGAGTTGCCTAACCATCTGTTACCCAATATTGATGACTCGTTACCCGATGTTGAAGATGCAGATGGTGATATGCCTATATGGTTCAAGAAGGCTTGGGCTGGTATATACAACGCGGAACAGTTCATCCGCTACGCCGAGAATCCTGTATCGACTTATGACGAATGGAGAGTCAACAGTGTTACTGGTGAAAAATTAGATGATCCGTTGCTATTTATTAGAGCCTGTATGGAGTTGCGTGACGCGACGACTAAGAAACGGATGATCCGTAAGAAAGGATTTATTAGTCATTTACCCATAGAAGTAGACCAGACGAACAGTGTTATCCAGCACTTAGCATTGTTCTATGGGGATAGAGATGTAGCAGAGATATGTAACCTTGTTGTTGAGTCCGACTTCTATACCCAGATCGCTACAGATTGGGAGGATAAGTATGTAGCTGGTCTTTCAGGTACGCAGAAGCGGAAGGTCGTGAAGAAGATTGTTGTACCCAGATGTTATGGCTCAGGCGCAGAGAGGATAGCTGAGGAAGAGTTATCAAAAATACCGTTCCTGAAGGACTGGGTACCTGCGGGAGAGTCGGAAAGCATAGACAACCCATCTGAAGAAGATGCGGTTGACGCAGCTAGACAGGTCTACTCAAAGAAAACTGCAATCGAGAAGGTCAAAGAACTCAAAGATGATAAAAAGTTGAAATGGTCCTACGCGGACATCATTCATCATATGCAACTGCTTGCACTAGCTAGGGAAGGTATCCGCAGAGTAGAGGCAGTTGTGCCGACAATTAAAACCTTCCGTAAGGAGATGAAGGAAGTAATCGAGCAATGGGGCTTACCTCAAGATGGAGAATTGGCATGGGCAACCATGAGTGGTTTTGAGGTTCACTTCCGACCAGTCTATACAGACAAGATACAGTTTAGAGTACCGAAGTCGAAGGAGGAACGACGTAGAAGAATTCAGTTAAGCGCAAGACATGTAACTCCTAGGCTGCATAACAATGAAGTTAAGTTAGGGCTGCAAGCCAACCTCGTCCATAGTGTTGACGCATCTTTAGCCCACATGGTTGTGGCTAAGGCAGAGTATCCAGTCATAGCAGTACACGACGCATTTGCAGTTCATGCTAACAACGTTCAGGACTTGCGGATCGATTTTGCGCAATGTCTTGTCGCTGTCCATATGATGGGTAAGCCACTACAGAATTTCAGATCAGATGTTCTTGGAGAGCCTCGTCCTGAAGGCGAGTTAAGCTGGGATGAAACCTCCGCTAACACGATTGCCATCCTCCGTGAGGTCGAAGGCACTAATTTCTTAGATATGATCGGCTGACTCCCTCGCTGTACTAACCCATTACTACATTTAGCAGCTGTTGCTCAGGCATCGGCACGAATCCCTATTGTCAATCAAAAGGAGAATGACTATGAACGAAGAAGAGAGAAGGTTGTACGAGTTAGGTTATAGCTACCTAGCACCTATATCAGTACCAACTACAGGATTACTACAACCGTATACAGCACAAGTTACGAAACCCAGCTGGGGTATTGGCCTTTCAGACGGTACTCCAATGATTACCTTTGGAACTCCTAAAGACCTACTTACCCAAGAAGCAACTGGTGGTATTACTTGGCCTGAGAAACCTACAACATACGATTATCAAGACATTGTGCAGGATATTGTTGATGAGCAGAAGTTCGCTCCTGAAGTTCCATCTCCAGCAGAGGTAGATGTTGCTGCTCAGATAGATTCATTCTCTAAGTCTATAGAGCAAGTTGAAGACATGCTTCCAAAGGCAGTTCCATGGTTGCAATGCTATGTAAAGCTGAAGCTGATGACGGGCTTGAGGCAGGTTGATCTGTTACTGCTTACAGTCAGGAACATAACATCAGAAGGATTATTGGTGACGCATCATAAGACCGAAGATTCTTCTGGCAAAACTACGTTGTATAAGTGGACACCTGAACTGAGAAAAGTAATTAGCCAGCTAAAAGCTATACCGCCCTCCTCTATTCATCTCTTCAATACGCAGCAAGGTAAGTTGTACTTCGTCAATGGTAGATACACCACAGCATTCTCGTCCTCGTGGGCAAGGTGGATGAAGTGGTTTCCTAAAGAGATAAGATTCTCAGAGAGGTCGCTCAGAAATTTGGTTGGCTCTGAAGGGGATTTACAGGAAGCTGCCGACAGGCTCGGTCACGCTGACAGGTCAACTACTGCTAAGTACTACAGACTGAAGCCCACCGTAGTTACTCCTTTATCCTCCAATAACTCTTAACGTTCTAGCTGTTTCTGGGCGATTACTCTTCAATTCTCCAAAATTAATTGGAGAATCGTTGTGCAATAATGCCGATAACCATAGATTGAAGTGCGCATTTGAGTACCTGGCTTCGAACCAGGTGGTCGGGGGTTCGAGTCCCTCCGGGCGCGCCATTAAATCAAGGACTTAGAGCGATTTGAAAATCTAGGAGTTCCCAAATAAGCCAAAAGTTCCCAAATAAATTCCATGTCAGCCGCAGAAACACTCGCTGACGTACACGGTAATTACCGTCAGTACCGCAACCCCGGTGTAAAAAAGGCCCTGTCTATCATTTGGGAATCAGCATAAACGACGTTACCCTACTCGTCATTTCGCGCTAAGAATTCCGAAACGCGCTTTCTGTAGGCTTCTGGCTCTTCGATATGGGCGACGTGGGCTGATTCCTCGAAGATCACTGCCTCTGCGTTGGGGATGCCTGCCTGCATCGTGGCGGCGCAGGCGGGGCCCAGCTCATCATAGCGACCACAGGTGATCAGGACCGGGGTCTTGATCTGAGCCAGATCTGGTGTGCGGTTCCAGTAACGCAGATTTCCGATAGTAGTGAATTCATTCGGTCCGTTGATGGATTCATAGACCGTGTTGTGATGCAGATTTTCGACCGAACGCAACATGCAATCCGGCCATTCTTCCAGCCGGCACAAATGGCGGCCATAAAAAACCTCCTCCGCCGCAGCATATGCTTCATGCTCGAACTCGCCCCGAGCTCCATGGTATTCCAGCGCCTTTCTGTGCTCTTCCGGCAGCTCGGAAATCAGCCGGTCGCATTCGGCGGAGAATTGCGGGATCGATGATGAGGTCGAGGCCAGCACAAAACTCTGCAGCCCGGCCGGTTGCCGAAGCATATATTCGATACCGAGCCATCCGCCCCAGCTCTGGCCAAGGATATGGCAACGCTCAAAACCAAGTGCGTCACGAACCTCTTGCACCTCGTCGGCGAAGCGTTCGATGGTCCACAACGCGCGGTTTTCGGGTTTTTCCGATTTTCCACAGCCGAGCTGGTCATAGAAGATCACCGGACGGTCGGAGCCAAGTGCTTCGAGCGGTTCCAGGTAATCATGCCCGGCGCCGGGGCCGCCATGGAGCAGCAATAGAGGAAGTCCCGGCCCGTCACCCACAGTTTTTGTCCAGACCTTATGACCACTTGAAAGCTCGAGCCGGCGCTCCATTTTTTGCCTCCTTAAAAGTTAAGTTTCAACCGTATTAATTTAGTTTGTTGCTCTAGGCCTGTTTTAAAGTAGTAATAGCAAGAGGACCGTTGAGAAGTTCGTTGGTTGACGCTACCTTGCCAAAGTGATACGCAAAATTTGTCAAAAACACACGCTGCAATGTGTCGGAGTCGACTTCTCCCCATCCAAGATCGGGCAATCCTGATGCCGAGGTAACATCACTTAGCACAATCACCGAATAATCTCGAGCGACGGCATCTCGAGCAGTACACTCGACGCAGGCTCCAGTTGCGACTCCGGCCACCAAAATATTTTTCACTTCTAACTCCTTGAGTGTGGCTTCCAGTCTGGTATACATAAAACCCGACTGACGGATTTTCTCCATCACAATATCACCCGCTTGTGGAGCGATTTCTGGCCAGATTTGGACACCTTCACTACCTGCCCGCAAAGCCTTACCTTGACGAATTGTCGGAAAACGTTTTCCCAGAGTTCCCATGTCTTTGGCACCCGGATGGTGTACATGGTTGATATAAATGATAGGAAGCTCGATTTCGCGACAACGGCGAATCAACTTGATTAGCTTTGGCATCATTTGGCGACCCTCCTGAGTTTCAAATGGAGCTCCATCTGCCAGAAAATCAAGGCTCATGTCTATGACGAGTAAGGCTGTATTTTGTGATGAAAATTCAGGAAACATTGTTCTATCGATTGTATCAATCATGCTTGGCCTCCGAATAGTTGTAGACAGTATTACTTGGGAGTTGACCAGTTAATTCCATATCCGGTGGCATCACGATACGGTTCCCACTGTCGAACTATCTCGCGTATTAATTCACTTAGCGCCACGCTAGGTACCCATACCCAGTTGGGTTGCTTTAACTTACCAGTCATACATCGTAGCTCTTTTATCCCATTGAAACAAAAACTAATCCAAAAGGTAGCAGTAAAAGATTCAGACAATCTGAATTAAATGGGAGGTTCGTTGTAGACTTATCCTTGTTTTTATAGCCAGTGACTCTCGTATTTCTTAGATTGCTCTATTTGTAATTAGGGAGATTTCGGTTGCTGCAGTCTTAATCTTGTAAAGACTTGGTATTAGAGAACCAATTATGAATTTAACCGAAAAATTTGAGCGTTATCCATTAACGTTTGGCCCCACACCCATTGAGTACTTGCCCAGACTTACAAACGCCTGTGGCGGCAGCGTTAAGATTTACGCAAAGCGGGATGATTGCAATTCGGGCCTCGCAATGGGAGGGAATAAATTGCGGAAATTAGAATTCATTGTGCCTGATGCGCTGGCTTCCGGAGCCGATACGCTAGTATCCATAGGCGGTGTGCAATCCAATCATACTCGTATGGTTGCAGCTACAGCTGCGAAAATCGGTATGAAATGTCGGCTGGTACAAGAAAGCTGGGTGCCACATGATGACGCGGTTTATGATCGTGTAGGAAATATTCTCCTGACCCGACTAATGGGAGCTGATTCTCGCATCGTGGACGATGGGTTTGATATCGGGATTAGAGAAAGCTGGCAAGAAGCAATTGAGTCAGTTAGAGCAGAAGGTGGAATACCGTACGGTATCCCCGCGGGTGCGTCGGTCCATAAATATGGCGGACTCGGATATGTTGCGTTTGCTGATGAAGTGAGAATACAAGAGAAAGAACTCGGTTTTCAGTTCGATTATGTCGTCGTTTGTGTAGTGACCGGATCAACTCATGCGGGAATGATTGTTGGATTTAAGGCCGACGGGCGCTCAGGCCAAGTCATTGGTATTGATGCATCAGGGACAATTGATCAGACCAGGACACAGGTTACGAAAATAGCAAAAAACACTGCGAAGCTAATTGAGTTAGGGCAAGAAATCACTGACAAAGATGTTCACATAAATCCAGATTACGCCTACCCAGGTTATGGCGTACCTAGTGATAAAACGAATGATGCAATTCGACTTGCAGCCAGAATGGAGGCGATGATCACTGACCCTGTTTATGAGGGGAAGTCAATGCAAGGTATGATTGATCTCATCGGCAAAGGTTACTTTCCCTCTGGCTCAAAAGTTTTGTATGCCCATCTTGGTGGTGCGCCAGCATTAAATGGATATAGTTATACCTATAGAAATGGATGAAGCATCCAAGATGCTCGGTCATGCCGACACTTCAACTACTGCCAAATACTACAGATTAAACCCAACAGTCGTAGCCCCATAAAGTTCCCAAAAGAATTAGAGAAACCTCTAACAGTAGTAGTAAAACTCTTAGAAATTCTGATTCATTTGGGAACCTTCGTTTACAATAATCCCTGTATTTATAGATTTAAGTGCGCTTTTGAGTACCTGGCTTCGAACCAGGTGGTCGGGGGTTCGAGTCCCTCCGGGCGCGCCATTAAATCAAGGAGTTAGGTCACCTTACAAAAAGGTAGGGTGTCCAATAACTACCGAATCCTCCAATAACTTCGGTATTTCAGCTGGTTCTCAGCGCTAATTTGATGGTTCCTATGTAGGCGCATGCCAAGGCAATAACGCCCTTTTATAACGGCCCACCATAGATCGCGACACGGGTAGACTCGTAAGGCTGGCGAGCTGTCCGTTGACCTATCAGTTCAGATTCAGTGCACGGTCGCAATCTGGGCTCTGATGAATTCTGGATTGCCCGCCATTACGAATGAGGGGGAATAGCACGATGAAGAGACTTGGATTCATAGGTGTCGGCATGATGGGTAAGCCGATGGCGAAAAACCTGCTCAAGGCAGGATACGAACTCACGGTGCTCGATGTGAATGCAGCAGCTGTCGAGGAACTGGTCGGCGAAGGTGCAGTCCGGGCGGAACATCCCGTAGAGGTGATGAGTCAGTGCGAGGCGGTAATCACCATGCTGCCGGGTTCGGCAGACGTGGAACAGGTGGTGTTGGGCGCACAGGGACTGCTGTCTGCGGTTCGCGACGAGCACCTCGTCATCGATATGAGCACGATAGATCCGATGGTATCAAAGCGACTCGCGCTGGAGATTGATTCTGCAGGAGGGCAGATGATCGACGCCCCGGTGAGCGGTGGCGAGACAGGTGCCATCAACGGCACGTTGACGATAATGATTGGTGGCCCTGCCGCCGTGCTTGACCGCTGTCGCGAGGTGCTGGCGGTGATGGGCAATAAGCTGATTCATGCCGGCAGTGAAGCCGGCATGGGGGGCAAGGTCAAACTGGTCAACAACATGATCACCGGGATTTCAATGATCGCCACCTCGGAAGCTTTTCTGACAGGACTGAAAGCGGGTCTCTCGATGGAGACGATTGTCGAGGTCGTTGGGACCAGCAGCGGCAACACATGGGTACTTCAGAACCATTTTCCAAATACGGTCCTGAAAAACCAGCATGAGCCTGGCTTTATGCTCGATCTCATGTACAAGGACATTGGCCTGGCACTGGCTCTCGCCGACGATGTGGGTGTCCCCGTACCTGTCGCGGGACTGGCGCGTCAGGTGTACCAGAGCGGACGAACGGCGGGTCTGGGTCGTAAGGATTTTTCCGTGGTCTGGAAACACATGGCCAAGGCAGCAGGCGTACATCAGCTCGCCCCGCCCAGTGACGACCCTGAGGACAGTTTGTAGGAGTCGATCAGAAACTTGGTTGGGAAACCAGATTAACTGCCAAGGCGAGTAGATTCATGTCAGAACCGGGGGCACCAATAAATGATAATCCAAGCGGTAATCCGCCTTGGGTAACTCGTGGGAGACTTATCTGTGGTAAGCCACCAAGTCCTGCGATGCACAATAAGTTCATTGCTTGAGTCCGATATACGATTTCAAGTGTATTTGTTTCAGTACCGCTTAGTGGAGCAACTCGTGGTGAAGTCGGGAGACATAAGATTTCATCTGGCTCGAGAAGATTGGTGAGATAATTGTTAATCTCAACATATTCTGAGTGCGCCCAGGAAATTGTTTGTGAGTCAATCGTCGATGCCCATTCAAGCCGTTCGCGTATACCAGGCCCAAAAACCGGATGAAACTCTTTAATCCATTGTTTCCGATTGGCCCAGATTTCAGATCCTTGAATAGTCCGAAATATTTCGAACCAATGGGCTAGTCTATCTTGGCTAACATTTATTTCCTTTGTTAGTTCGAATTTATCAACTAACGATTTTATTATTGGCTTCAAGACTTCATTTACCGAAGAATCTACTAGGGAAAAAGTATCTTTTGCGATTATTAACCGTTTGACATCTAGCGACATCGCTGGTTGGTCTAGTAAAACGCTACCAACCTCTTCAAATATCGTCGCGTCAGAGGCAAACCACCCAATAACATCGAAGGAAGGAGCGAAAGGGATCACACCATCAGTTGTAATGCGGTTGTGTGTGGGTCTTATACCCATTATTCCACAGTAGATTGCAGGTAATCGCACTGATCCACCACAGTCTGTGCCTAGCGCAAAATCAACTACTTGGCCAGACACGGCAGCTGCAGACCCGTTTGAAGAGCCTCCTGGAATGCGGTCCGGTGCTGCAGAATTTATAGGTGTCCCATAATGGAAGTTTTCTCCAGATAGGCTATATGCCAATTCGTCGGTCAAAGTACGTCCGAGCATATCCGCTCCAGCATCAAGTAAGCTTTTGACAACTGGAGCAGTCGTTTTTTCTGTGAACCAGCTATATGAAACACATCTTTGGTAGCGAATGTGAGGCCGTCGAGTACGCCTCGGCTTGTGTGCATGAGTGCAACATGATTTTCTTCGCAGAACGCACCTAGTGTTGCGTTGGGAATTGTTTTTGTTTCCACACGCATTGCTCTAATTATTGTAAGCCTTGGACTATGTTGGGTCTGAGGATGAGTTAGGTCAAGCATCCAAGAAACTCCATCATGCTGACACTTCAACTACTGCTAAGTACTACAGATTGAAGCCAACAGTAGTCACACCGTTGTCCCACTAAAGTCTTAGAAACTCCCAAAACTAGTAGTAAAACTCCCTGAAACTCTAAAATTTATGGGAGAGCCGTAGTAGACTTATCCCTAGTTTTATAGGTTGAAGTGCATATTTGAGTACCTGGCTTCGAACCAGTGGTCGGGGGTTCGAATCCCTCCGGGCGCGCCATTTCTTTTTGATTTACGACAGAAGTGAGATCCGAATTTCACACTGTTCGTAAAACAATAAAATATGGGAGAGATCCAGCGCCCAGTTTTGGGATAAACCCACCCTTCAATATTCAGTTATACGGAACATCAACCACCGTCCAGCGTGGTCAAGGCACCGTACAAGTCTGGCCGGTGATCCCGGAACACAGCCCAGAAGTCTCGGAATTTTTTCACCTTCTGAAAATCGAATCGGTGCACCAGCACCTCCTCCTGGTCTCTACCCGCCTACTCGACGATCTGCCCTTCGTGGTCTGCTCTAAAACAATTACCGTAGAAATCGAGATAGGCCTTGTGACCATCAGTGATGGCGAGACCGGACACCCGGTCACTTTTCGATCGAGGACGCTGTTTTATCGACCTTGGAGTGGGCGGTTCTGTCCGTAGCGCAGCCAATATTCGTCCGATATCCGCTTGAGGGTGATCAACTGATAGCAACCGAGATTAAGAGATTGAACTAGATCGACAAGTTAAATACTTGAAAGATGGACTTGAAACACTCGATGATCATCCTAGTTAGCCTACCGGGTATGGAAAACTGTTCTTTTTATGAAATATATCCCTTATCGTACTGTTTTTACTGGGTATCTTATCGACTAGAATGATCGGACCAACTATCAAGCGATGCGGGATAGACAATATTGACACGTTTAAGAGAGGTTTGACATGGCATTACACATAGGCGATGACGCCCCAGACTTTACAGCCGAGACCACCGACGGATCGATCAGCTTTCACGAGTGGATCGGTGAAGGTTGGGCCATTTTGTTCTCACACCCAAAAGATTTCACGCCGGTCTGCACCACGGAATTGGGTTATGCGGCGCGACTCAAACCGGAATTTGAAAAGCGCAACTGCAAGATTATCGGTTTGAGTGTCGATTCGGTGGGTGACCACGCCGAATGGTCCAAAGACATCGAAGAGACCCAAGGACACGCCGTGAATTATCCGCTGATTGGCGACACGGATCTCAAGATCGCAAAGCTCTACGATATGCTGCATCCCAATGCCAGTGGAGAGGCCAAGGATCGAACGCCGGCCGATAACCAGACCGTGCGGTCTGTTTTTCTCATTGGACCCGACAAGAAGGTCAAAGCGATGGTGACGTACCCCATGAGCACGGGTCGCAACTTCGATGAGATCTTGCGCATTCTTGATTCTTGTCAGCTGACGGCGAAACACAAGGTCGCGACGCCCGTCAATTGGAAGCAAGGCGAGGATGTCATCATCGTACCGGCCGTTTCTGACGATGAGGCTAAAGAGAAATATCCTGACGGCTGGGACTCGCCAAAACCCTATATTCGAATTGTGCCGCAACCCCAATAACGTGATTCGGATTAAGTCGTTATCTTCGCGAATTTAGTGCTTATATCTAAGTCGATCACTACGCATGAACGCAACTGTTTATAAACCAATGGGGATGACCGTTGCGGAAACGGTACTGAAAGAAGCCAAGCAAATTCTGGACGAACTCGGCATTGTGTTCTTTTTGCGGCATGGTACCTGTCTGGGAGCAGTCAGAGAGGGTTGCCTGATCGCTTGGGACGATGATCTGGATGTGGGCTCGGTAATCGGGTTGCACGGCCTTACCGAGGAGCAGGTATACGAGGCGGTCGACCTGTTCAGCCAGAAAGGCTTTACCCCAGACGTGATCGTCAGCGAGATCGGTATTTGCGTCGAGATGAAACAATACGGTGTACCGATTGACTGGAACTGTTATCGCATCATTGGGGAAAGTATTTACCAGTATCCAGTCATCCAGATTCCTGTCAACTTACACACGGACCTTAAAGAGATTGATTTTCTTGGCGAAACGTTTCTGATTCCCAATCCGGCCGAGGATTATCTCAGGCTCCGGTATGGTCCGGACTGGCGTGTTCCAAAGGAATTCGGCGTATTTGAATCGACTGTGCTGGAATTGACCGATCAGAGCATTATTCCACCAGAGCATAGAAGGACGATGTCCCTTAATAACCGCTTTGTACAGTCGTCACATACCGGCTATCTCAGAGTCCTCGATCTTGATGGCTTGCCAGTTGATCAGGCACAGATTGGCATCGCGTCAACAACGGTGTTGACCGGATTGGAAAATGCCAACACAGATAGCGATACAGGGTTTTCTTCAACCTGCCCGTGAAGGGTAGTTATGTAGTCTCTATCGTCTATGACGATCACCGGGAAGTTTTGTATGGCGAACGCTTGGTCCCCGGCTTGAATTATGTCTATACCCCCAATCCTGCGATTCCCTCGGGCAGGCGTAATGCCTTGATACCAGAGACCGGCAAACCACATTCAGCTTAAATTTTTCTTTACCTTGAGGAGAGAACAATCATACGCGTATATGTAGACGCCGTTGCTGACCTGTTTCATTATGGCCACGTCAACTTCTTCCAAAAAGCCAGGGAATACGGTAATTTCCTTCTGGTTGGGATTCACGCTGATAAAATCGTAAATTCCTATAAGCGATTGCCGATACTTTCGATGGCTGAAAGGATTGCGGTCGTCAAGGGTTGTCGTTATGTGGACGAAGTCATCGGCGATGCTCCGTTCGCTATTGATCACAACTGGATTAAGCGCCATCAGATCGATCTGGTGGTTCACAGTGACGATCTTTCTGAAGAACTCGAAAACCGTATGTACAAGGTCCCCATTGAGATGGGTATATACCGAACTGTGGCATACACACCAGCTATCTCAACAACAGACATCATTGACAGATGTAAGGCTGCGACAAATTAGATGAATTTTCTGACGTACTCGGTTACTACCGAGGGAAATGTCAGGTGTCGACCCCAAGCGCTTGAGCTAAAGCCGGAAAATTATCCACAATTAAGTCATGTTTAGGGTTCGGTTCGGAATCAGGTGGGCCTTCTTCCCCCCATTCATCGGGACGTCGGACAAAGGCTGTCTTGAAGCCAGCAGCCTTCGCCGCATCCAGGTCCCAATTGTGACAGGCCACCATGCAACATTGGTGAGGCTCGAGTTGTAAGTAGTGTGCTGTCCTCTCGTAAGCTTCAGGCAGTACTTTGTATTTCCCGATTGCCTCACACGATAGCACCGCATCCCAACTCAGCCCATTTCTCTTCGCAGTGTCCATAACAATCCGGAAACTTAGAATGGTGAAAGAGACACACATGAATCGTTGGCCGAGTTTTGGCAGCACGGCGGGAAAGTCCGGCCATGTTGTGAGGTTATGTACTGCGTCCCACCAAATACTGTAGCGCTCTTTCTCAGTAAACGGATCTAAGCCATTTGCGACACAAACCTCGTCCAAGGCCATGCGGTGCGCGTCATCAAAGTTGTATTGAGGAGGTGCGTGCTCACCCAAATTCACCATTTTCCCTAGTGAACGACGTCGCAAGTCATTGGCTACTCCACCCCAGTCTCTTTCGATCTGGTGGATTTTCCCAGCATTGCCAAGAGCCGTGGCAAACCCAGTATGCCAGTCGAGGATAGTGCCACCGGTATCAAAGGTGAGTGCCTTGATCTCATTGAGACTCATCTGGAGATACCCCTTCGGGGAAATAATAATAGATACGAAAGGAGCACCAAACCCGTATCACAAAACTGAGGAGTGATTGTACTTTTCATATCGGTATTGCCTTTTCTGCTGTCTAGTTGGTTGTTCCGACAGTTAAACACGGCCGAGTGCCCCTAGCGCCTGATTTATCTGTCTCCTGTTGGCGACTCCCCAGCCACTGACAAAGTCAACCATGAATTTCAGCGTTCCTCCAAACTCAGTAAGTGAATATTCCATCCTAGTTGGCGCCTACTTGCTATAGGAAACTAAATCTATTCTATTTGATGAAACAATCGAGGATGTGGCGTATCACGTCACCTTCGACTTAAATTTTTTACAGTGGAAAGAATGGTCTCCTTAGAGTTTGATTTATCTGATGTAAATGTACAAAACTATAAGTAGTCTGCATGTTGACTGCAGGCCAACATATAATTGGGTAGCCCAAGCCCGGCTGTACTGATGCCCTCAATAATAGCCTTACACGGCTGGCGCGCGTAATCACGTGTCTGAACATGGTCAGAGACATCTATTAGCGGTCGGGAGTTCGGATATCTTCGGGTGCATCATGTCTCAGCCCATGACCCGACCACGGATCAGGCCACCCAAAGTTGACAGTAAAAAAAGCACGGCAGCGAGACACACAATAGTGGGGCCGGTGGGGGTGTCGAAACTGTAGGCCATTTGCAATCCGCCAACCGCCGACAGGCCGCCGATTATTGTGGCAATCAGTACCATTTGTTCGGGCGTTTTCGCATAAGGCCTTGCGGTGGCTGCAGGGATAATCAGCAGAGCCACAATCAGCAGTGCCCCTACAACCTTTACGGCAACCGCTACCACTACCGCCAGCGCCACAGTCAGAATCAACTGTTCGCGGCGAGGGTCGATCCCCGCGGCATGGGCCAAATCGGGATTCAAAGTTGAAGTCAAAAGCGCCGACCAGCGCCACCACATCAAAAACAAAACCAATCCCGCACCACCCCAGATCACGACGAGGTCAATCTTTCCAACAGCCAAGATGTCGCCGAATAGGTAGGCCATCAGGTCGATCCGCACCCCAGACAAGAAAGAAGCTGCCACAAGACCAAAAGCCAGCGCACAATGGGCGAGTACACCCAGCAGCGTGTCCATCGCGTAGCCCCGCCCACTGAGAGCCGAGACCGTTACGGCCATTAGAAGCGATACGACCAGAACGCCCAGGAAAATTGAAGTCGAAAAGGCCAGCGCCAGGGCGATGCCCAGTATCGAAGCCTGGGCTGTTGCGTCACCAAAATAAGCCATGCGGCGCCAGACGACAAAACAGCCCAGTGGCGCGGCGGCAATCGCGACACCCACACCCGCCAGTGAGGCGCGGACGAGGAAACTGTCCAACCAGTTCATGCGGCGGCCTCGTGATCGTGTGAATGCGTATGTTCGTGCTGGTACAGCGCCAGCGCACCCTGTGTTCCAGAGCCAAACAGCGCTCGGTATTCCGGGGCTGTAGCTACCTGTCCAGGCGCGCCGTGGCAACAGATATGGCCATTCAGACAGATCACCCGGTCCGAAGCGGCCATCACCACATGCAGCTCGTGACTGACCATTAGCACAGCGCAGCCAAGGCGTTGCCGTACCGTTTCAATCTGCCGGTAAAAAGCAGCTGATCCGGGCTGATCTAAACCCTGAGTGGCTTCGTCAAGAAGCAAAAGTTCAGGCCGACCAAGCAGGGCTCGGGCCAACAGCACCCGTTGAAATTGTCCGCCCGAAAGCCCTGACATCTGTCGCTTGGCCAGATTTCCCACACCTGCATCGGTTAGCGCTTCCTGCGCAACAGTATCGGATACTCGGCGCGGCAGGCTGAGGAAGCGCCGTACGGTGATAGGAAGTGTTGCGTCTATGTGCAGACGCTGCGGCACGTAGCCGATACGCAGCCCGGAGTTTTTCTTAACCCTCCCGGCACTCGGTCTGACTGCACCGATGATCGCCCTCAGGAGTGTGGTTTTCCCGGACCCGTTAGGGCCAACGATGGTAATGATCTCGCCGGGATCGACCTGCATTGCCACGTCATGCAGAACTGTGTTTCCGCCGATGCGTATATCGAGGCTGCTAATCTCTACCAAACTCATGCCGCACCCCCGTCGTGGCAGGCGGTACAGATGCCCTCAATCTCGACCCCGGTTCGTTCAATCCGAAAGCCAGCTGTTTTTGCAGCACGACCTAACACACCCCGGGTGAGATCGGTGTGGGTTTCTGCAACCGAATCGCAGGCACGACAAATCAAAAAGACCGGCGCATGATTTTCCGCCAAGTGAGCACAGGCGATAAAGGCATTGAGCCGCTCGATCTTGTGCGCAAAACCATTTTTGACTAAAAATTCCAGCGCCCTATAGGATACTGGTGGCTGTGAGCCCAGACCCTCGGCGCGAAGATTGTCCAGAATTTCATAAGCACCATGGGCACGGTGTTCTGCCAAAAGCATTTCCAATACGCGCCGGCGTACCGGTGTGAACTGCAATCCCGCCGCTTTGCACTGAGCATCGACTGAATCCAAGCCCTGCCTAATGCACTCAGCATGGTTGTGCTGCCCGAAACCAATTGCATCCATGTGCTCTCCTTTTCCAGCAAGGAACATCCGGGTGGATCATCTATATTAGCTTATGTTATGTTATATCATAACATACGTTTAATCATGATCACCCTGCGTCTAATCATCAAAACCATCCTGGGCACTGCTATTTGTGGATTGTGGCTATCCGGTATGGTGTCGGCTGATGTACCGCAGGTGACAACTGACATTCCAGCAACACATTCGCTAGTCACCCGGGTGATGGCGGGAATTGGCATGCCCGATCTGATTGTCAACCGGGGGGCATCACCACATGCCTATTCGCTGCGTCCTTCCAATGCGGCATCGCTGGAAGCAGCCGATCTCGTCTTCTGGATGAACAGCAGGCTAACACCCTGGCTCGAAGGTGCTCTAAAAACGTTGTCTGCAGACGCCAAAGTTATCGAACTGATGGATACTAAAGGCTCCACAGTACGACCCTACCGTGAAGGTACAACCTTCGAAGCACACAATCACGAGCCCAAACGTGACGAAGAGGGACATACAACAGCTCAAAACAGCGACCCCACTGCGAACGTTGATCCCCATGGTTGGCTTGATCCCGATAACGGCAAAACCTGGCTCGATGTCATCGCGACAGAGTTGTCGAAGATAGATCCCCAAAATTCCGAAATCTACTTCGACAATGTCACTCAAGGCAAGACAGATATCGACGCTGTCATCTCTGAAATAGAAGCAACACTGGCGGCATTTCGCGGTACGGATTTCATTGTCTACCATGATGCCTATCAATATTTTGAGAAGCGATTTGATGTCTTGGCAGCCGGTTCGATTTCTATGGGGGATGTCTCAGACCCGAGTCCAGCACGTATCGCAGAGATTCATCAAACAGTCGAAGAACTGGACATCACGTGTGTGTTTTCTGAACCCCAGTTCAATCCAGAACTCGTCGCGACCGTCGTCGATGGGACCAAAGCCAGAACCCGCGTGATTGACCCGCTCGGCGCCCGGCTCACCCTGGGTGCTGATTTATACCTAAACCTTTTGCGCGACATTGCCCAAACCATGGCGAGCTGCTTGTGATAACCGAGGCTAGGATTCGACATCTGATTCTGACAATGGCTGATCAACCAACAAAATCAGAACAGCAACTCCCTATGACCCACGGATCTAAAGTTTGTAGAATTACATTCACTTAAACCGCCATACAGGTCGAACATGGCATTAACCGCCGATCAGATTAGTTTTTACCAAGACAACGGTTACCTGCTACTCGAACAGGCCATTCCCAGCAGTGTACTCACGAGTCTGCGTGATACAGTGGATCGTTTCATCGAGGCATCGCGTGCGGTACAAACCAGTAACCGCATTTATGACCTCGATCAGTCGCACTCAGCAGACAATCCTCGTGTCAGACGACTCAAAGATCCCCACATCCGGGATCCGCTATTCAAACAGATCGCAGAATGCAGCACGATTGTGGATCCCGTATGCGAGCTGCTGGGGGGTACGGTTCGGTTCGATCACTCGAAACTGAACTTCAAGCACCCCGGGACGAATGCTGAGATCAACTGGCACCAGGACTGGGCGTTTTATCCCCACACCAACGACGATATCCTCGCCGTGGGTGTTCTGATCGAAGACTGTACACCCGAGTGCGGCCCACTAATGGTGATTCCAGGGAGCCACAAAGGCCCGGTGTTCGATCATCACCACAATGGTATTTTTACCGGTGGTGTCAATACTGATGCCATCGGCGACCTGGCAGACAAGGCTGTACCGCTAATAGCACCGGCCGGCTCACTGACGATTCATCATGTCCGCACCCTACACGCCTCGGGCAACAGCAGCACAAACACCCTCCGACCACTGCTGCTGTTCAGCTATACAGCAGTCGACGCCTTCCCCATTTTTTCAAGCTATGATCTGCAGGAATACGATTCGCGAATACTGCGTGGTGCGCCGGTGCGTGAAGGCCGCATGGCGGCGTTACCGTTCCGGATCCATTTACCACAGGAACCCGGCACCGACTCGATCTACGACAATCAGGAATCCATGCAACGCTAGAGCTTGCAATCGCTTTGCTTAAGCATAGTGTTTTCTGCTCATTCAAGGCCAGATGCTTCAATCTGAATCGCATCAGCGGTAGCGCCCAAACCACTCGGATTAGCAATAAACCGCTTCCAGTTCTTGATGCCTTGGGTATCGAAATCCTTCTCCGGCGAAGGTTCGAGTTCGAGTTTGCTGTGCGCCGTGTTGCCCCGAACCGCAGATGCTGAATCGACGCCACCGTTATTGCGCTGTACCACATTGGCACTGATGTACTGTATTGATAAACCCATACGCGGCCGGTCTGAAGTATTGGGATTTGAACCATGGAGGGCTTTTGAGTGATGAATCGAAGCCTCTCCGGGGTCAAGTTCGACGTGCACGAGTTGACCTTTTTCATGTGGTTTGATAATTACTTCCTGGCCTGAAAAGAGGATATTTTCAGTGCCTGGAACAATCTCATGGTCACGATTGCCTTGCAAGTGACTCCCTCTAAGCACACTCATACAGCCGTTGTCATAGTGCGCGTCGGTCAGCGCCAGCCAGGCAGTGACAACCTGTTCTTCAGGCGAAAGACCCCAGTAAGTCCTGTCTTGGTGCCAGCCGACGTAGCCACCGGAATTAGGGGGTTTTGCAAACAACGTTGCTGCCCAGCAGAGGATATCAGGCCCGATAATTGACTCCACTGCATCGAGGAGTGTCTCATTTCGAATGACATCCGCCATCGCGCAACTGACCAGATTGGATTTAGATATCTGTGGACTAGCCACCCAATGACCCATTCGAGATTGCAACACGTCACAGTGGCCTGCCAGTATTCCAGCTTTCTCTGCGTCCAAGACCCTAAGGGGAAAGACCACACCTTCACGCTGATATTGCGCATACTGCGTGGGAGAGAGCATCGTCATATTTGCACCTTGTTTAAATCACCCGATAAGGTCATCCAAACTGTTCTCGACTATTTTGGGTTTACGGTGAATTCAAAACCCAAGCTGAGTGAATTAAATATAATGTGATGAGATCTTTACAGATTCATAGAACCGAGGAGGCCTTCTATTCTCGTCTTGCAAGCGTTTTTGTGTAACAACCATCAACATTCACCACCCGTAGATTAATCGGCCAAAATTATCCATGAAACTCCAACAGATTGAAACGTGGGCCACGGTACCACCGACCGGCATCGGCGGCACATTCTGGGTCATCGTCAGACTCACCACCGATAACGGCATCCAGGGCATCGGTGAATGTTACGGCATACCGGTATCCGGAGATATTGCCTGTCAGATGGTGGAAGATACGTTCGAGCGCTATATCGCCGGGGAAAGCCCGTTTAACGTGGAAATGCTCTTTCGGCGCGTCTATTCCGCCGGCTTCACACAACGACCGGATGTTTCCATGATGGGGGTTTTCAGCGGCATGGAAATCGCTGTGTGGGATATTCTGGGTAAGGCGCTGAATCAACCGGTCTACAACCTCATCGGCGGACAGTTTCACGATCGCCTTCGAACCTATACCTACCTGTACCCTAAAGACCCTGGAGACGAGGGCGACTCTAAAAACAACACCGATGATGTTTATCACGACGGCGATGCCGCAGCGGAACGTGCACTCGACTATATCGAGATGGGCTATACCGCAATCAAACAAGACCCCGCCGGGCCATACAGCTTTCAAGGCGGCAGAGAACTCTCGCTGCACGAACTTGCCCGGGCGGAATACAGCGTAAAGCGAATTCGAGAAGCCGTTGGTGACCGCGCTGACATCCTGTTCGGCACACACGGACAGATGACCACCTCGTCAGCAATCCGCCTGGCCAAGCGTTTAGAACCTTATGACCCGTTGTGGTTTGAAGAGCCTTGCCCTCCTGACCAAATCCAAGCCATCGGTAAAGTGGCGAGTGCCACCACCATCCCGGTCGCCACCGGCGAGCGGCTAACGACAAAACAGGAGTTTCACGAATGTTTAAAAGCCGGTGTGTCTATCCTGCAGCCGGATATCGGCCGAAGCGGTGGTATCTGGGAGACCAAGAAGATTTTTGTCCTGAGCGAATTATTCAATGCCCAGGTCGCACCACACATTTATTGTGGTCCGATCGCCCATGCCGCCGCTGCGCACGTGGCATTCAGCAGTCCCAGCTTCCTAATTCTTGAAACGATTCAAACTGAATTCCATGAAAAACTGCTGACCCGATCACTAACCTGGGACAAGGGCTATATGCTAGCGCCGACAGAGCCGGGGTTGGGCATAGAGCTCGATGTGGAGACGATCTTAAACCACCCCTATAGCGGTGGCGGTCGGCTGCATCTGGAAATGTGCAATATCCCACTGGACTCAAACAACCAGAAAAAAATCACAGAACTCTAAATACGATTCGCACCGATCAACCCTAAGTGCTGACCAAGGTTGCTAAACCTGACTACACACCATTCACAATTTATTCAGTTTCACCATCAAGAGACAACCCAATCATGGGAGATACGAGCACAGAAAGCCCCACAGGTATTCTTGCACTCTGGAACGACTGTAAGACCGGCGAAGAATTCTTGTATGAAAAGTGGTATCAGGGTGAGCACCTTCATGATCGTGTGAGTATCCCAGGCTTCAAGCTCGGCCGTCGTCATGAATCCGTCGACGGAGCCCCCAAATACTTCACCTACTATGAGACCACATCGGCTGAGGTGTTGTTTTCAGCGGCCTACCTGTACCAGCTGGATAACCCATCCATACTGACCCGCGAAGTGATGCAGGGTGTTTTTATCAACGTATCCCGCACGGTCTGCAGCTGCATACACCGGGTGGGTGAAATGCAAGGCAGTCACGTCATCACAGCCCGTTCAGACACGCCAGCAAATGAAGATAACCTCAAAACTATCGCTGAACATCTGAATGGCACTTCCGGATGTCTGCGCTCCGAAGTGTGGGTTCGCTTGTCGCCCGACTCAGACCCTGTAGACGACAACCCCAGGCACGAAGAACAGATACGCGGTCGTGATTCCCGTATCGAATGGTGCGTGGTTGCTCATGCATTGAATGGTTCTACAGCCGAGCACATCAGAGGGCAACTGCAGCAGCCCGCCTTTCCAGATCTAGAGCTTGGTACTTACCGGTTTATGTGTGAACTACGGGACGAGGAGTTGGGGACAAGGGCTGGTTGAATTCAAGAATCCCCCGCCTGAGCCTGCAGGGCAGCCACAGCCCGAAATTGAAACAAGACCAGCATCGGCCAGCCAGCATATTTTTCTGAACGCGGAAAATCCGCTGTTAGTTGCGCATCTGCCGAGTGCTCTGAAAAATGTGCCAGCTCGAGCGATGCCGAACCTGCACCCATCACCAGATCAGAAAGCTGATGGGGCAGACTACCCGGTCGAATTTTTTTGCCTGATTTCGGGTCCGTGAACTGCGCCTGCGAATCCCGAAGAAACATAGCCGGGTGCATCGCGGAAACAACAGCCCGCCCTGGATTGTCCAGCACGCGGGCAATCTCGGAAAAAAAATAAGTAAGATTGGCAATGTGCTCTAGCACCAGTCCGCTGACCACCAGATCAAACTCACCCGCCTGAAACGGCAGGCGCTGGTGAAGATCATGCACGATCAGATCAATCGAATAGCTCGCTGTTTTCTCACGTGCTTTTGCAAGCATAGCCTCCGAAAAATCGATCCCGGTCACGTCGGCACCCGCTTGCGCCAGCCATAGCGCATGGCGCCCTGTGCCACATCCCATATCCAGAACCCGATGTCCTTGGACATTGCCGCAGGCCTGCTGCACCAACGGACCTTCCAGCGCCTGAAGCGGGTTCTGGTCATCATCGTAAACAGTCGCCCAGAGATCATAACCCTCCCTCACTTTAGCGAGTGTTTCCATCTCAAATCTCGAATGAATACAGCACCACTGCCGTGGCGACGACAACCGCGGCCAATGTCATCAGCAAGGCATACATCATGCCCTTCTGACCGGTACTGCGCGTTTTCCGCAACTCGTTGAGTAATATGAGAACAACGGCACCCACCACAACAAAAAGAAACCCCGTCGACCCAAAAAATTCTTTCACGTGACTATTTCCTCATACAGAATTCCATCGAGCGACTGCGGCAATCCATCTTCAACCCGTCTGTACTATGCCCACGCAACACCTATCGAAGGTAGGCATCATATAATAAATGGCCAATGTAGTGCGGCTGACTCCAGGTCTGTAAAACCATTGCCGCTGAACCGGGCCCGTTTGACGACACATGCCATTTAAAGGGAAAAGCGCAATTGTCTGTGGCGCAGGCGGGGGCATCGGCCTGAATATTGCAACCGACCTGCTGGACCGAGAAGTCAATGTCTCCCTGGTGGATCTTAAACCACAGCCGGATTCATTGAGCAAAGGTATCGGTCGAGTACGGTATTTTCAGGGTGATGTTACGGATGAGACATTCGTGGAAGACTTCACCCGCCAAACTGTGTCTGAGTTTGGGCGACTGGACTATCTGGTCAATGCAACCGGTGTTCTGTGGTTCGGACAGGACAAGTCTGTTGTCGATATTGACATCGACACCTGGGATCGGGTGATAGACATCAACCTGAAATCGTTCGCCCTGACCAGCCGTTATGCAGTTCCAGCCATACGTGAATCCGGCGGTGGTGCCCTGGTTCATATCGCATCCATTGACGCGCTGCGGGGCGATGCACAACCTCAGGATGCCTATGGTGTCTCGAAGGCAGGGGTGATTCGCCTGTCTAAATCGCTTGCAATCCAGTTCGCTAAAAATGGAATACGGTCAAACACTATTCTGCCTGGCCCGGTACTCTCGCCCATGCAGGCGCGCTGGAAAAAAGACCCGATAGCATTCAACGCGGTCGAGCAACATGTACCTTTGGGGCGTGTCGGTCAGACGCAGGATATCGCTAACGCTTGTCTTTTCCTTTTATCTGACGAGGCTTCTTTTATCACCGGGTCGGAACTCGTTGTTGACGGTGGCTGCCTGGCCAAACCATAGTCCCTACCCGAAATCACCCAGCTCCTGCTCATGACAACGACACACCAACGCATCGACAGAATAGAACAGATCGCACAACACTACACCGACGCGACTGAATTCAGCAGCATCGAATGGCTGATCTATCTACGTGGCGCAATTCTCAGTTCGGGAAAGGTGGGACAAGCCAGCTACGAAGACAAGACACCTTTACCAGATAAGCCCATCTATCGGATTTACTCGATGACGAAACCGATCGTATCGGCCATGGGACTGATACTGATGGAACAAGGCCGACTGCATCTTTTTGATCCCATCGCGAAATTCATACCTGAATTCAAGCAACCGGATATTCTGGGCACAAATGGAAACCGCGCCCCCACTGACGGCCCGATTACTGTGGAACATCTATTCACCCATCGTTCAGGGCTTTCCTATGGGTTTATGCCCGGTTGTCCGGTGGGTGAACTTTACCGGGAACACAATCTGGCGGAGGACGGAAGCCGGTCTCTGGCCGACTATGTCGACATCCTGTCCACACTGCCCATTGCCTTTGAGCCTGGCAGCCGATGGCATTACAGCTGTTCAACTGATGTACTGGCCCGAATAATCGAAATCGTCATGAATGAATCACTCGACCAGGTGCTACAGCGCTATCTGTTTGAGCCCTTGGGCATGCACGAGACTGGTTTTTTTGTTGCAAATGACAACCTGAACCGGCTGATGCCGATGCATGGAAAATCCCTCGATGAGATCCTGGATGATCCTTTTTCGAACCCACCGCTTAAAAGAAGAGACTGTGAAGCGGCTTATCCTTCAAACTCGACTTCCGCAACAGCGCGCGGGGGTCATGGCTTGTTCTCCACCGCCGAGGATTATCTTGAGTTCGCCCTGATGACTCGACACGGTCAGACCCGATCCGGCCACAGGCTGATCTCGCGTAAGATGCTTGAATTTGCCTGGTACAACCGCTTGCCAACAGAATTGATACCCATTGCAGTAGGACCTTTCCCGAGTCCCGGATACGGGTGGAACCTTCTGGGCCGAGTCATGGTCAATCCAGGTGATGCGATCCACCTAACCAGTATGGGTGAGGGCGGTTGGGCCGGTGCTGCAGGCACCTACTACTGGGTCGATCGGACAGAAGATTTTGTTGGAGTTGTCATGACCCAAAACCTCGGTGTCAATTCGCCCATGCGTAACGATATGCAGTCGGCCGCCTACCAGGCCATTGAATAAAGTCGACCTTTAAAGAGTCTAGTCGCTGGCCTCGTAGTGGGCCGAATTCTGTGGCTTTAGTATATTCAGCGTGCTGTAAGAGGCTATAGCTAAGAATATGATTGCGCCTCCCAGAAGTGTTGTGGCTGCGGGAACCTCGCCGACACTCAGCCATACCCACAGGGGTGCCAGCACCGGTTCAACTAGAGACAACAGACCGACCTGAGCCGCAGGCACAAATCGTGTCCCTAGGACCATCAGTGTAAAACCGACACCCACCTGGAAGATTCCAAGATAAATTGATATACCGAAGTCTCTGGGTGTCAGTGCGTAATCAGTGATAAATACAGCAGACAAGCCAGCGGCGACAAGGCCCCCAAGACACACAGCACCCAGCATGCTCTCACGTTTGGAACGCCGGACAGCGACGATCATCACAGCATAAGCAATCGGAATATACATGGCGATCAGGTTGCCCAAGATATGGCCGCTGGCCATGCCGCTGCCAACCATGATTACGAGTCCGACAATAGAAGCTGCAATGGCAAACCAGGTCCGTGCTGCCACCCGCTCGCGTAACACGATCCAGCCGAGAATTCCCGCGACAAATGGTGTAGAACTGAGAATAAACAGGGCATTGGCAACCGTGATATACAGCAGTGCAAAAACATAAGCCACCATTCCCGTACCAAAAAATACTACCATCACAACGTCATTCCAACCCAGGTCTCGAAACTCATCCAGAACTGCTCTGCGCTTCTGGTAAGTCAAGAACAGGAAAACGGTGATGCTTAGGGCAATGGATCTGTAAAACAGTATCTGCCACCCGTTGGCTTGCTCAATTGAACGAAGGGCAATCCCCGAGGTGCTCAGGAAAAGTGCTGACCCAACCAGCAGCAGAATACCCTGGCGATAGAGTTTTCGATCTGTAGTCAAAAGGTCAATCCAGGCCGTATTGTCGTTCTCTAGTTCGCAGTCGATTCCACCTTACGACTTGCGCGCTCCTTTGACAGCCATAAGCCTCCGAGAACCAGTAACAAGGCGGCACCATGATAGAGCTGAAATGATTCATTCAGCAACAACACAGCCAGGCATGCCGCGAATACCGGTGTCAGGTTCACGAACATTCCAGTCCTGCCCGATGACGGGAGAAACACTACGTAAGCGATCACATACCACCCCGTCGCGGTCGGCATTAATACCTGTGCCGATAAGATCTCGAATATCGCGAAAGGCAATGAAAAAAGAGCAGCCGGCAGGCACAGAACGGAAAATACCACCAGCCCGGTAACCGCTGGTCGACTCTTAAGACCAACAGTATAACCAGCATACAGTACACACGCTGCGGCCATCATAAGATCCCCTCTATTGAACAGAATATCCTTTACCGTACCGGGTACACCGCCTATAGCCACCATGATCACACCGGCCAGGCCCACCAACACCCCAACGAGTTGCACGATGGTAATACGGCTGTGGTAAATCAAGTATGCAGCCAACAGCACAATCAGTGGGATCGATCCCTGCAGAATGCCAATATTTACGGCCGTCGTGTAATGCGCTGCTTTGTAGAAAACCAGGTTAAAGCCGGCGAGTCCGACCCCGCCCATCAAAGTGAGGTAGAGCCAACGATCTCGCAGCTGCGGCCAGGCTGCCTTTATGTCCTTCCAGTAGAGTGTCCACAAAAAAATCAACAAAATGAACCAGCGCAGGAAACTCAGCAAAAAAGGTGACACATCATCGATTGCAATACGTCCGGCAACCGCATTCCCCGCCCAGAACAAAGCTGTCAGCATTAACAGCACGACATGCCGATCCCAAAATTTTTGCAGCAGATTCATGATCTTGCTCAAGACGCGTTGGACCAGCTGACAACACTGAGAACACGAAATCTCAAGATTGATGTTCCAGGGTGTCCCGCATGTCTTCAAGCTCAGACCATCTCATGATCGCTTCTTCTATCTCGACCTCCAGCGCCTGCAGTGCATCGAGGACGGGTTGTGTCTGCGCATAAGGCTGTAAATAAAAGCCGTTGTCATTCGTTTGGTTCTGAAGTTCCTCTACCTGCTGCTCCAGGTACTCAATCCGTCCGGGCAGTTCATCGAGTTCGAGTTGCAATTTGTAGGTCAACTTGCGCGCCGTGGGCCGCTTTCTGGCAGACTCCGCCGCTGCGAGCCGGGACTCCCCCTTCGGGTCGTCCGTGGAGGCCAGTTCCCGATTCCGGCGGACCCAATCACTGTAACCACCGGCATATTTTCTGATCTGCCCGTCCTTTTCGAACACCAGTACGCTGTCCACCACATTGTCCAAAAAATCGCGGTCATGACTGACGGCGATCAACGTGCCGCTGAATTCAGTCAGCTTCGTTTCAAGCACCTCCAGGGTCTCTACATCGAGGTCGTTTGTGGGTTCATCAAGCACCAGAAGATTAGAGGGTCTGGTAAATAATCGAGCCAGCAGTACACGGTTACGCTCGCCACCTGACAATGCCCGAACCGGTGTAAGCGCTCTTTTCGCGGTAAACAAAAAACCCCGCAGGTACCCGACGACATGGCGGGCTCGACCATTTATCAGTACATAATCCTGCCCATCGCCGACAACCTGTGCCACAGTTTTGTCCAGATCGAGCCCAACCTCCCGCCGGTGCTGACTAAAATATCCAATCTCAAGATTTGCGCCCCACTTAATGGTGCCGCTGTCTGATGACAGTTGGCCCATAAACAGATTCAACAGCGTGCTCTTGCCTACACCGTTGTTGCCGATTAGACCGATCCGATCACCACGCATCAACCTGAATGTAAAATCTTCGATCAGAGGTCGATCGTCGTGGCGGAATGAAATCTTGTATGCCTCCAGGACTTTGCGACCTGAGAGTTCCGCCTCCTCGATATGGATTCGCGGGTCATGCTCACGTCTGACACGCTGCGCATGTTGTTCGCGCATGGCATACAGCGATCTGACACGGCCTTCATTACGAGTCCGCCGGGCCTTGATCCCTTCCCGAATCCAGGCTTCCTCCTGTGCGAGTTTTCGGTCAAATTCGTGGTTCGTACGGTCCTCAGTTGCTATGGCCTGTTGTTTAGCCTGTAGAAACCGCCGGTAGTCACCGGGGTAACTGACCAATTTTCCCCGGTCTATTTCGATAATTCGGCTGGCGACTTTCTGAAGCAACGCTCTGTCGTGTGTAATAAACAGTACCGCCCCGGGAAATGACAACACACGCCGTTCCAACCAGTCTATGGTCGCAAAATCGAGATGGTTTGTTGGTTCATCCAGAAGCAGGAGGTCAGGACTGCTCACCAGTGCACGCGCCAGTTCGACACGTCGGCTCCAGCCACCCGAAAGCTCCCGCATTGGCTTGTCGACCGGCAAATTCATTTCCGAGCACACTGCTGCGACCCGCTGACCCGAGCTCCATCCACCATGTGTTTCTATGTGGTCATGCAGTGCTTCGAGTTGTCTAAGCCCCTGGGTATCCAGCGACATTTGAGATTGTTGGCGGTATTCGCGGCACAGCTGCTCGATCTCTGACAAGCCCTGAGCAACAAACTCAGATACGGTGGCGGTCATGTCGATGGTTAAATCCTGTTCCAGCTGACTGATACACAGTTCACCGTGCCGTATCACTTCACCGCGATCGGGTTCGAGCTCACCCGTCACGAGTTTCAGCATGGATGTTTTACCTGCGCCGTTGCGTCCGACTAGACATACGCGCTCCCCCGCATCAATGGAGAAGTCCGTCTCACGGAACAACTTATGAGCGCCAAAATCAAGACTGACCGCATCCATTCGTACGAGAGACATAACTGGTATCCGACCCGGTGAACCTGCGAAGAACAAACACCCATTTTATGGGCGGCTGTGGATTGGCGATCTTAACCGACCCAGTACCCGTCGGGGAGGGAAATACCACTGCGGATTGTCAGGACACCCCGGACTGATTTTAAGTCTTACTTTCGTCGGCGTGATACAACAAAGGACTCATCATTAAACCAAAGGCCGTTGTGCTCCTGGAGTGCTTTGGCCGTTATCTCCAAATATTTGCCGGTTGAAACCACGGACTCCAGACGCTCATCTTCTATCTGCGCCACATAAATTGCTGCGTTCCAGGCCGCAAACAGGGTCGAAGTGCCAATACTGCTTGATATCTCATCCGGCAGAGTATGCATCCGGTAACTGAATACCGATCGTGCATCGGAACCCGCATTGAAATTGAACAAACGGGCATCCCGCGCCAATTCTTCTTTCAAGGCCGCAATGAGTTCATGTCGATTCTGGCCGGGATCATGACCATAAGACTGAACCGCCAGCAGACGTCCACCGGGGCCCAGGCTACGGACCAATGGTGCGAGTATTTTGCCGACCTTAAAATCAAGGCTCATTCGGTTTCGCCAGGGCTGTGAGGCCAACAACAGATCGTAATCTCCCCGCACCTGACCCCGCTGCGGAATGACACTGTCTAGTAGAAACCGGTTATCGGCCCGGTAGAGCACGAGAACGGACGGTCGCACGTAAGTCGGGTTTCCCGTTTTTTCACTGGCTTTTGTTTGCCAGCCGTCCACTAGAAGACTGTCGAGCGCTCTCAGTTGCTCGCCATATTCGTAAGACGAACTGCCCTCCAGTTCTATCTCCTGCCAATTCAAAGCCGCGGCCTTAGCCACATCTCTTGGCATCAGCCACGGTGCTTCGGAGTAGTACAGATTAGTCAGAATCACGACGCTGGCAGGATGTTCTACAAATCTGTCAGGAAGTTTTTCAAGGCACAGCCGAACATCCTCCAGGCTGATTTCCTTACCCACCACAAAGAACGGCATGGTCGGGAACCGGCGATGCATTGCACGCATCAAATGACTCATTAGGGTGCCATCACCCGAACCGGCATCAAAAAGTCGAAAAGCAGGTGGTGTGGGTTGAACGTGTGCCAGTTCCGCGGCAGCACGCTCAGCGATTTTCCATTTCTCATTACAGGTATTGATAAAAGCGAGGTATTTCTGTCGGTTATCGTAAAAACGAAAAGGTCGGTGTTTCCTTGACGACACGCGGGACTCTGATTGGACTGTGGGTCGGGTAACAGTAGGTACATCTTGCCGATTGATAGATTTGCCGCGGACAGAAGCCACGTCGTCCGGCATTTTCTGGCTGATGTAGGACTGGATTTTCTGGGCCGTGGCCAGGGTGACATCCTTGCCACCGCGCAAGCGACTGCAGAGCTTACCGTCGTTCACCACCAAAAAGCCGAAGGTCGATTCCGCAATACTAGCGGTCTGGCAATAATGCTCAATCTGCTCAAGTAAAGCACTTTTCTCGGATACCATCGGTTTGTTCAGCTTCCGTTTATTCAGCAGCACCTGTGAGGATAATTGATTTTTGGGCAAATCTGTCACTGATTTTGCCCAGATTGTTTCCATGGCCCTATTTTGGGTAGTTTCCCAATGGAGTGTGCCGTATATAGCAAAATAAATAGAATTTTAATCCTAGAAAGCAACGACTCACACCCTGATTTTCGAGAACCAAGAGATGCAATTGGGTTTTGTCCCAACCGCTGTGGGAGCCTTCAGACCGACTCACCCACCACCTGTTCCGACCCCATAGCCTCGGTTGCCTTGAACCGGCCCGGCAGCCAGGCTCGTCACCGCGGGCGTCCGGTCCTAACACAAAGTGTTTTACTTCCAATCCCCACCCATCTCTTTAACTCCTCGACTGGGTTTCGACCGGTAAGGTACACCTAAGTCTGCCTGCGATTCGTCTGGCTGACCCGCACAGGCACCCGTCCAAACAACACAACCAGGAACCGGCTGTATCGTGACCAGTTCCTAAACTAGCTACAGCAACAAATTTTTCAGTAAAACCACTTCCAGTCCAGATACGTGAAGCGTACACTTCGCGACCTCACCGACCCCTACGGAACGGCACCCGTGCGCTACGCCCTCACTTTATTGCGAAGCCTGTCTTCGCTGATGCTGTCCGTTGCCTTCCTGATGTTCGGTAACAGCATCTTTACGACGCTGCTGGCGTTGCGAGCAAAAATAGAAGGTTACCCAAACGAACTGGTTGGCCTGATGATGTCCGCCTACTTCCTTGGATTTGCAATCGGTACTTTCCGTTCGGGTTCGCTGATCAACCGGGTCGGCCACATCCGGGCCTTTTCCGCCCTGGCTGCTATCGCCTCGATCTGCACACTGCTGGTGTTACTCATTCCAATCCCGTGGGTCTGGGTAGTCTTGCGGGTTGCCATGGGTATAGCCATCGCGGGGCTCTTCGTTGTGGTCGAAAGCTGGCTCAATAACCGCTCAACAAACCAGGGCCGCGGTGCCGTCATGGCGGTCTACATCACGATCGGTTATGCAGCCTCAGCATTGGGGCAACAAACGCTTCAGCTGGGTGATCCCAGCGGGTCGGAACTTTTTCTGCTGGTCGGCATAATGCTGGCCCTAGCACTGGTTCCTGTTGCTCTGACCCGTGCCACGCATCCTGACCCGGTCGAGAAGCCTAATGTCGATCTACGTAAACTGTTTGACGTGTCTCCAACCGCTGTCATTGGCTGCCTTGTCGCGGGGATGATCGGCAGTTCCTGGTGGGGACTAGGCCCGGTCTATGCCCACGAAATCGGATTGAGCGTCAACCATATCGCCAGCGTGATGACTGCGGCACTGGTGGGTGGATTACTGCTGCAGCTACCCGTGGGTCGACTGTCAGACCGGTTCGACCGACGTACGGTTCTTTTCTGCATTACGCTGTTACTTCTCATTCCAGCGACGGTGCTGCTGCTGGGTCCAGTTTTGAATTTCTGGCTGATTATGATTGCTGTTAGCATCTTCTTTGGCCTGTCGTCAACCATGTATCCACTCTGCGTGGCTTATGCAAACGACTATCTTGACTCCACCGATGTTGTTTCAGCAAGCGGGGGGTTTGTACTTTTCTATGCCATCGGCGCGGTCAGCGGACCACTGATCAGTTCATTAGCCATGAGAGTCACTGGTGCTCGAGGTTTGTTTGTATTCATTATTACAGCGGGCCTCGCATTCGGACTGTTCATCATCTGGCGTATTCGCATCCGTCCGTGGGTACCCATAGCCGGGAAAGAACCCTACGTTCCACAGCCAGAGGGGCAGGCCCCAGGTGTTGTTAGCGAACTCGACCCACGGGCAGAGGTGGGCGACTACTATGATGAAGGGCCGGACACAGTCCCTTTTTCGGATTCCGCTGAAGCCACCAAACCAACCGATCACGCGGAGGACGGGCAACAGGAGATCACCATTAAGACACCTGGTCTGCTGTCACAGACTGATCAGACAGTGATATCCGGAGATGATGCGCGTGAGAAACCTCAAGACAGTTGAGCACTTTTTGATCGACAGAATTTAGTGATCTGAGCCGCCTGCGTCAGCCGGTGTGGTACGAACGGCAAGAATCTCGTACCGGCGGGCACCACCAGGTGCCGTGAATTCGATTTCATCGCCGGCAGATTTACCGATGATGGCCTTTGCAATGGGCGAATTGTGAGAAATCAGTCCCTGATCAATATCAGCCTCCAACTCACCCACAATTTGGTAGGTTACCTCCCGGTCCCCGGCTTCTTCCCACAAATCCACCAATGTCCCGAACACAACCTTTCCCTGAAAATTCAGTTTGGTGGGATCAACCACCTCAGCACTGGCAAGTTTAGACTCGAGTTCTGTAATCCTGCCTTCGATAAACCCTTGTTGCTCCTTCGCCGCATGGTACTCGGCATTCTCCGATAAATCACCATGGGCGCGGGCCTCGGCAATGGCCGAGATAATATTGGGACGATCTACGCGCTTGAGCTGCTGCAATTCCTTCTGCAGTCGTATCTCGCCGTCAGTCGTTAAAAGTACCCGTGTCATATACACATGCCTCGTGAAGAGACTGTAGCCTGTTTACCAACATTTGACTACTGCTCCTGTGGGCTTCGCATGCCGCGCGAGCCGAGGCCAACGTCGTGTAATAGGGGACCTTGTATATCAGCGCAAGCCGGCGAATAGTCTGGGAATCCCGGCGACTGTGTCGACTGGCTGTGGTGTTGATGATTAAATCAAATTCATCGTCTCGAATACTGTCTGCAACATTGGGGTGGGCTTCGCTCACCTTCCTGATCATGCTGGACGGTATACCTGCAGCCTCCAAGGTTTCCGCCGTCCCTTCTGTCGCCATCAGTCTGAACCCGTTGATAGACAGATACCGGGCAACATCCACCACAGCCGGCTGATCAGTAGTTTTTACACTGATTAACACAGTGCCCGTTGCCGGAATAAACATACCAGCTGCCCGTTGCGCTTTATCAAAAGCTTCGCCCAAGGTTGCGCCGACACCCATCACCTCCCCAGTGCTTTTCATTTCCGGACCCAGCAGAGGATCTACCCCCGGAAACTTGACGAATGGAAACACCGCTTCCTTGAGTGAAAAGTACGGTGGCGTGACTGTAGACACTACGCCCTGCTGGGCAAGCGACTCGCCGACCATGCACCGAGCCGCTATCTTGGCCAATGGTCTGGATGTCGCCTTGGACACAAAAGGTACCGTACGTGACGCTCGAGGATTAACCTCCAGAACATAAATATCACCATTTTTCACTGCAAACTGGACATTCATCAAGCCCACAACCCCCAGTGCCAGTGCCAATTCGCGGGATTGCCTGCGAAGCTCGGTCTGAGTGTCACTGGAAAGACTGAATGGCGGCAGTGCACACGCAGAGTCTCCTGAATGGACACCGGCCTCCTCTATATGCTCCATCACACC
>JYMV01052032.1_pt1 | contig 32711 bp, 26 predicted proteins | sample 338911 | NCBI WGS metagenome assembly JYMV01 (sample SAMN03354496, study PRJNA234377) | hydrothermal vent metagenome | biome: Deep sea; feature: Hydrothermal plumes at the Eastern Lau Spreading Center, Western Pacific Ocean; material: Seawater | place: Tonga | collected 2009 | depth 2000 m m
TTTACAGGCAGTGAAGGCCAGCGCAAAAAGTATTAAAAATTGTGTAAATTGTGTGAGTGTTAACTTATAGACTTTGCACATTCGAAGACGCATTTTTAAGGCGTGGTATATCTGCCTGTTTCTCAAGGCTGAAAACTTAATACAGAATCACTAAAGGATGAAGAAAACTATTGAATTAAAAGGTGTTGATTTACAGACACTTCTTGGCGTAGCCGATACCCATGTTCGTTTGTTAAACGATACATTTTCTACAGAAATACTGGTGCGCGGGAATGAAATTAAGCTGGATGGGTTAAAATGGGATGTGGAAATGGTACATGAAATCATCCACGAAATGATCCAGACCGTAAGTCGCAAAGGAGCGTTAACGAAAAAAGATGTTCACCAGCTGATAAAAGTGATTCGGTCTGAAAACGGACATACAAAGGAAGTTCCTCATGAAGTGATCCATTATGGCAAAAAAGGTGCCATCGTTCCGCGGACAGCTGGCCAGAAAAACTATGTGCAGATGGTCAGCAGGGATGATATTGTATTTTCAGTTGGACCCGCCGGAACGGGCAAAACATTCATTGCTGTGGCCTTTGCCGTAGCGGCTTTGGAAAATCACGATGTAGACCGCATCATTTTATGCCGTCCTGCTGTTGAAGCTGGGGAGAGTCTGGGGTTTCTTCCGGGAGATCTGAAAGAAAAAGTGGACCCGTACCTGACACCGCTTTATGACGCGCTGAATGAAATGGTGCCGGCCAACAAACTAAAACCAATATTAAACAAAAATATCATCGAAATAATCCCCCTGGCTTATATGCGCGGCCGGACCCTTAACAACTCTTTTCTGATCTTGGATGAGGCGCAGAATTCAACCCCCATGCAGATGAAAATGTTCCTGACCCGCTTGGGTGTGAATTCCAAAGCCATCATTACAGGGGACATTACACAGATTGATTTACCCAAACGTTCTGACTCCGGACTGATCGATGTCATAAAGATCCTTAAAGGAGTGGATGGTATAGGCTTCGTAGAACTGAATGAAAGCGATGTGGTGCGTCATAAACTGGTGCGGGATATCATTAAGGCCTACGATAAGGCCAATGGAGGCAATAAGGAGTAAATTTAAGTGCTGGGTTATACCGTAAAAATCCATGTTTCCCGGAATAAACAATACTAACTTTCGGCGCAATTTTTAGCGATAAATTGCCCGAGACGGAAACAGACAATTATTAATCAAACGATGTTTTTTTACATATATCAGGGCTTTACGGGGCTACTGTGTTCTAGTCATGAAGTGGTTGTTACCAACAATAGCCTTAGCCATCCGCTATTTACGCAAAAATTAAGGTCTAATTATGAATTCAAATGAAGTTGTAATCATTGCAGCAAAACGAACACCAGTGGGAGCCTTTCAGGGCAGTTTAGCTTCTGTTTCCGCTCCTAAACTCGGTGCTGTTGCCATAAATGCAATATTGGATGAAACGGGTATTGATGTCAATGTTGTGGATGAAGTGATCATGGGCAATGTTCTTGCGGCAGGTCTGGGCCAAGCTCCGGCGCGGCAGGCGGCATTATTTGCCGGGCTGCCTAACAGCGTTGAATGCCTGACGATCAATAAAATGTGCGGCTCGGGCTTGAAAGCGGTCATGCTGGGCGCGCAGGCCATTCAGTGTGGCGATGCCGAAGTAGTTATTGCTGGCGGTATGGAAAATATGTCAGCAGCTCCGTATTTATTAATCAAGGGGCGTTCCGGTTATCGGCTGGGACACGGTAGCATTGAAGACAGTGTAATTAAAGATGGTCTCTGGGATGTGTACACTGATCAGCATATGGGCAATTGTGCGGAAATGTGCGCTCGGGATAAGAATTATTCCCGTGAAGAACAGGATGCATTTGCGGAACAATCGTACAGCCGTGCGCTAAATGCGCAAAAAGAAAAATTATTCAGTAATGAGATAACAGCTGTGGAAGTGCCCCGGCATAAAGGAGACCCTGTCGTTATTGCTGAAGATGACGAACCGGCCAGGGCTGATTTTGATAAAATGAAAACACTGCGTCCTTCCTTTGAAAAAGATGGTACTGTAACCGCTGCCAATGCTTCCAAGATCAATGATGGCGCAGCTGCTGTATTAATGATGTCAGCGGCAAAGGCGGAAGAACTGGGACTCAAACCAAAAGTGAAAATTGTCGCCCAGGCATCAGCAGCACAAGAACCAGAGTGGTTTACAACAGCGCCCGTCAAGGCCATAAAAACCGTTTTGGATAAAGCAGGTCTTGATTCGGCAGCAATTGACCTCTGGGAAATCAATGAAGCTTTTGCTCCGGTAGCCAAGGCAGCCATTGATGATTTCAATCTTGATGAAAATATCGTGAATGTTAACGGCGGTGCCATTGCTCTGGGCCATCCCATCGGTGCCAGCGGCGCGCGTATCCTTACTACTTTGATCTATGCCATGGAAAATAAAAAAGCAAAAACCGGGCTAGCCACGTTATGTATTGGCGGTGGTGAAGCTTCGGCATTAATCGTGGAAAAGGTATAATGGATTTTTCGTACACAGAAGAACAACAGCTAATACAAAAAACTGCCCGTGAATTCGCCAAGGAGCATTTGGCTCCGGGTGTGATAGAACGGGATGAAAAAGCTGAATTTCCCAAAGAACAATTAAAAATGTTTGGCGAATTGGGCTTTATGGGTATGATGATCCCCGAAGAGTGGAGCGGAGCAGGTCTGGATACCATCAGCTATTGTATTGCCATGGAAGAAATTTGCAGCGTGGATGCATCCATGGGTGTCATCATGTCGGTGAATAATTCACTAGTGTGCCATTTATTGTATAAATATGCTAACAATGACCAGCGCGAGAAATATTTAAAGAAATTGGCGTCCGGTGAATGGTTGGGCGCTTTTTCATTGAGTGAGCCGCAATCGGGTTCAGATGCCAGCAATATGCTCGCCTTCGCTCAAAAAGATGGTGATCACTATATAATTAATGGTACGAAAAACTGGGTGAGTAATGGTATCAGTTCAGATGTTGTCATTATTTTTTTAATGACCGAAAAGGGCATAGGTTATAAAGGAATTTCCACATTGATAGTTGAAAAAGGTACGCCCGGTTTTTCCCATGGGAAAAAAGAAGATAAACTGGGTGTCCGCGGCTCTGACACATGTGAACTTTATTTTGAGAATTGCAGGGTTCCGGTTGAAAATTTAATCGGTGCAGAAGGCAAGGGATTCAAAATAGCTTTGAGTACTCTGGATGGGGGCCGCATTGGGATTGCCAGCCAAGCCCTGGGTATTGCCAGAGCAGCTTTAGAACGTTCAGTGGAATATGCAAAAGAACGGAAGCAGTTTGGGAAAACCATTGGTTCCTTTGGAGCAATCCAGGATAAAATTGCTACGATGGCAACCAATGTGGATGCATCCAGAATGTTGATCCATCGTGCAGCAAAATTGAAAGATGAAGGCAAACCATTCAGAAGGGAAGCGGCCATGGCGAAAGTGTTTGCTTCACAAACGGCCATGGATGCAGCGACAGATTGTGTACAGATATTTGGCGGCTATGGATATATGCAGGAATATGGCGTAGAACGCTTAATGCGTGATGCCAAAATTACCCAGATCTATGAAGGTACATCCGAAATCCAGCAATTGGTTATTGCCAAATCAGTATTGGGGAATTGATGATATCCTTAGATCCAAAGAAAATTGATTGGGACAGTCTGGGATTTGATGCCCTTGAAACCAAAAGCATGTTTAAAGCAACATGTAAAACGGGTGAGAGCTGGAGCGGGGGCGAACTTGTACCTTATGGCACAATACAATTATCACCAGCTGCCGGAGTGTTGAATTATGGACAAGGTGTATTTGAAGGAACAAAAGCATTTCGAACCGTAAAAGATCGCATCATCATGTTCAGGCCGGAAATGAATGCGCAGCGGATGGCCATGTCAACCAAACGGCTTTGTATCCCGGAAATGAATGCAGAGTTTTTTCTTCATGCTATTGAAAGGACAATTCAGGATAATATTGAATATATTCCACCTTATAGGAAAGGTAGCCTGTATATACGCCCGATTGTTTGGGGTACATCACCAGCGCTGGGTGTTCGACCAGCTGAAGAATATACTTTTATGATTTTTGTGTCTCCTGTAGGCCCTTATTTCAAAGATGGGGTAAAACCGTTACATTTAAAAGTCTCCGATGAATATCATCGTGCCGCACCTAAAGGAATCGGTAATGCTAAGGCCATCGGTAATTATTCTGCATCATTGTTTCCGCTTTCAGAAGCAAAAAAAGAAGGTTTTGATGAAGTCATTTATTTAAATGCTAGTGATGAACGACTTATAGAAGAACTTGGTTCTGCTAATCTATTTGTTTTTAAAGGAAATACATTAAAAACCCCAAAGCTGTGTGGTTCCATACTGCCTGGTATAACCCGAGATTCCGTTATCAAATTAGCCAGAGAAAAACTGGGTTTTGATGTGCAGGAAACAGATGTTTCTTTGGATGTAGTATTAGCAGCAGATGAAGTGTTTTGTACAGGAACAGCAGTGGTTGTAAACCCAGTGGGAAAAATCACTCATCAAGGACAAGAACATAGTTTCAATAATGGTGTTACAGGTCATGTCACTGGAAAAATCAGAAAAATGTTATTAGGTATTCAGCGAGAAGAATGTGAAGACACATTTGGCTGGCTACACCCAGTTAATGAACACAAATCAGGATAGGTATTAAATGCAAACGGTGTTTGAGGAAATGAATTTTAAAGATCATGAACAGGTAGTTTTCTGCAATGATCCTGATACTGGCTTGAAATCTATTATTGCTATACATAATACAACAATCGGACCTGCTTTGGGCGGATGTAGAATGTGGAATTATAAATCGGAAGATGATGCTTTAAAAGATGTATTACGTTTATCACGAGGTATGAGCTATAAAGCTGCCATTGCCCAGCTCAACCTTGGGGGTGGTAAAGCAGTCATATTCGGTGATTCCAAGAAAGATAAGTCTGAAGTATTGTTTCGTTCATTTGGACGATTTGTACAAGGCCTGGGTGGCAGATATATCACCGCTGAAGATGTCGGAACAACTGTACATGATATGGAATGGGTGCGCATGGAAACACAATATGTGACCGGTATTTCCCGGGCATTGGGTGGCAGCGGCGATCCTTCACCGGTCACGGCATTCGGTACGTATATTGGCATGAAAGCCACTGTGAAAAAACAGATGGGTAAAGATAGTTTGAGTGGATTAAAAGTTTCTGTACAAGGTGTTGGCAATGTTGGATATCATTTATGTAAATACCTTGCTGAAGAAGAAGTGGAGATTTATGCTACGGATATTGATCAACAGAGCTTGAAAAAAGTCGCTGATGATTGCAATGCATCTATTATAGATCTGGATGAAATTTATGATCTTGATGTAGACATCTATGCACCTTGTGCCTTGGGAGCGACTATCAATGATGATACCTTGCCCAAATTGAAAGTGTCTATAGTTGCCGGAGCAGCCAATAATCAATTAGCAGAGGAAGCTAAACACGGGCAAGCACTGAAAGATATGGGTATTTTATATGCACCGGATTATGCTATCAATGCGGGTGGATTAATCAACGTCGCTAATGAAATTGATGGCTATAACAGAGAAAGAGCCTTTAATCAAGCCGAAGGTATTTACGACACCTTGATGACCATATATAACACCTCTGATAAGGAAAATATTCCAACAAACAAAGCTGCTGAAAAAGTGGCCATCCAACGCATGGAAGAAATCAGCAAATTGCGCAATGTATTTCTGCCAAAGCAAAACCCGATGAACAAGCGGGATAATTAAAAATGCACCCCAGACGCAAAGCTAGAATTGGCGTGCTCTGTGCATTATACTCTGCAGCTCAAATCAATGAAGAACCGAAGAAAATTCTCAAAGATGTTTATAAGCGGGAAAAATATAGTAACGGCAATAAAGATTTTATTCGCTCACTTTTTATGGAAACCATCTCCCAGGTTGAGGGATGTGATAAGTTGATCGATGAACACCTGAAAAATTGGGAATTCAGCCGTATCGCATTATTGGATAAACTGATTATGCGCATATGTACCGCCAAAAGTTGTGATAAGTGAAGCAATCGAAATCGCTAAAGAATACAGCACTGCCGAAAGTTCAAGTTTTGTCAATGGTATTCTGGATGCAGTGTATAAACAATCAATATTATATAAGCCAAAACAGGCAAAAGCCAGTTAATCAAGATGAATATATTAAAAAAGATTTTAGGAACAAAATCCGAACGTGATACAAAGAATTTGCAGCCCATGGTAGATGAAATAAATGCTATTTATGAAACACTCAGTGGCAAATCAAATGATGATCTTGTAGCCCGCACTATAGCGATGAGAAATGAAACCATTTCCAAGGTTGAGGGATGTGATAAGTTGATCGATGAACACCTGAAAAATTGGGAATTCAGCCGTATCGCATTATTGGATAAACTGATTATGCGCATTGGTCAAGGAAACATGCAGACGTCTCATGGGCCAATCCTTGCGTGTTGTTGGCCAGGAAATCACGTGGGAAATGATTCCATACGATGTGCAGCTGATTGGCGCGATCGCTTTGCACAAAGGCAGAGTGACAGAAATGAAAACGGGTGAAGGAAAAACATTGGTTGCCACAATGCCCCTTTATCTAAATGCGCTGGCGAATCAGGGTACTCATTTAATTACAGTGAACGATTACCTTGCCCAGCGTGATGCTGAATGGATGGGTGAGATCTTTAAGCGCCTTGGCTTAACCGTTGGTTTTATCTTGAACTCCATGGATAATGAAGCCCGTCAGGCAGCTTATAATTGCGATATTACCTATGGAACCAATAATGAGTTTGGGTTTGACTATCTCCGTGATAATATGGCTTTATCGGCAACTGATAAAGTTCAGCGTAACCATGTCTATGCGATTGTTGATGAAGTAGATAGTGTACTCATTGATGAAGCCCGAACACCTTTAATCATTTCTGGAGCTGTAGATGCACCGGTAGATAATACATCCCGAGACCTTAAACCGTTGGTACAAAACCTGGTTAAAAAACAGCAAACCCTTGTAACTGAGTTGGTGATAAGTGCAGAAAAACTACTGACTGAAGGTAAAGATGATGATGCCGGATTGAAACTCCTGCAGGCAGTCCATGGTATGCCAAAGCATAAACGGTTGTTGAAGATTTTCCAGGAAAAAGGTATGCAGTCATTGACTCAATCCATAGAGTCTGATTACATGCGCGATAAAAAATTGCATGAAGTAGACGAAGACCTTTATTTCAGCGTTGATGAAAAAACACATGTTATTGATATTACAGATAAGGGCCGGGAAGCATTAGCACCTGATGACCCGGATATGTTCGTCATTCCAGATCTCGGCGAAATCCTTCAAGATATAGATGAAAATGATTCAATTGACACAGGTCAAAAACAGCAGGAAAAAGAACAAGCTCACCAGCTCCATGCAGAACGGAGCTCAAAGATTCATACTATCAGTCAGCTACTTCGAGCCCAAACACTTTATGAGAAAGATGTTGAATATGTTGTCCAAGATGGGCAGGTACTCATTGTCGATGAATTTACCGGTCGTATTCTCCCGGGGCGCCGTTATAGCGACGGTTTGCACCAAGCTATTGAAGCCAAGGAAAATGTTGAGATCAAAAGAGAAACTCAAACGCTGGCCACGATCACGATTCAAAATTATTTTCGTATGTATGATAAACTGTCCGGAATGACAGGTACGGCTGAAACAGAGGCAGAAGAATTGAGCAGTATTTATAATCTGGATGTGATGGTTATACCTACAAACGAAACTGTCATTCGAGATGATAGAGAGGATTTGGTGTACAAAACAAAACGTGAGAAATACAATGCTGTCATCGATGAAATAGCTGAATCCCATCACAAAGGACAGCCGATGCTGGTAGGCACAATATCAGTGGAAGCATCAGAATTACTATCCAGAATGCTTAAGCGCCGCGGTATCCCCCATAACGTTTTAAATGCCAAGCAGCACAAAAGTGAAGCCGAAATTGTTGCCAGAGCGGGTCAGACCGGAGCAGTCACCATAGCGACAAATATGGCCGGCCGTGGTACAGATATCAAACTGGGACAGGGAGTGATAGAATTGGGCGGACTGCATATTCTGGGGACAGAACGTCATGAATCACGCAGGATCGACGATCAGTTACGGGGCCGATCCGGACGGCAAGGCGATCCAGGCTCATCACAGTTTTATCTATCTTTGGAGGATGACTTGATGCGCTTATTCAATTCTGAACGCGTGGCTAAAATTATGGATAAGATGGGTGTTGAAGAAGGTGAAGTAATTACCCATAAAATGGTTACACGGGCAATTAGTAATGCGCAAAAGAAAGTGGAACAGCGCAACTTCGGTATCCGCAAACATTTGCTTGAATATGATGATGTCATGAATCAGCAGCGACAAGTTGTATATGACCTGCGCAATCAAGCGTTGCAAGGTAAAAACCTGCGTGAAACGGTCTTGAATTTGATTTCTGATTACATTGATGATGAATTTGAAACACAGGGTAGCGAAAATCCAAGAGATTGGGATTGGGAGCATTTAAAGCATATTTTTTCCTCAGTACTTATGGTAGATGTGAACACGGATGAGTTACTACCGGAAAATGGAAATGAATTGAGTGTTGATGATATCCATCAACGCATAATGGATGAAGCAGCGGGTATGTATCAAGCCCGGGAAACACTCATCCCGGAAGATGTTATGCGCAGTTTTGAGCGGTTTGTGATCCTGCGCTCGACTGATGAAAAATGGAAAGATCATCTCTATGCTATGGACCAGTTAAGAGAAGGCATAAACCTCCGCGCCTATGGTCAGAAAAACCCGTTGTTGGAATACAAATCTGAAGGGTTTCAGATGTTCAGGGAAATGATGTCCTCCACAAACAAAATAACTTTGCAGCGTTTATTCAGAACACAATTACAAGGTGTGGAGCAACAACCCCAGACGCAGCAACATTCGCCCAGAAATGTACAGCTCCAGCATCAAGACACAACAGGCATGGGAATGACTGCCCAGCCGCAGGAAACACAGCAGTCAAATAGACCACAGCAAGCCACAAAAGCACCTATTCATGCTGAAAAAAAGATTGGTCGCAATGAAAAAATAAAAATGATCAGTCCCAGTGGAGATGAAATAGAAATAAAGTTTAAAAAACTGCAAAATTACATTAATAAAGGCTATACGAAAGCAGCTTGAGTAAAACAAACAAATTAGGTTTTAATACAAAAGCTGTTCATGTAGGGAATAAAGCCGATAAGGAAACGGGCGCTGTTATACCACCTATCTACGCTACTTCTACATATAAGCAGGAAAGTGTATCCAAAAATAAAGGCTATGATTATTCCCGTGCAAACAATCCAACGCGAAGAATGCATGAACAAAATATAGCATCGTTAGAGGGTGGGGTCCACGGCATTGCATTTTCTTCTGGGATGGCTGCAACGACTGCTTTATTTCAAACTTTCGATGCAGGAGACCATTTTATTGTTTCCCGCAATACTTACGGCGGCACTTACCGTGTGTTAGAAAAGGTGTTTAAACGCCATGGATTTTATGTTGATTTTATCGAAACTAAAAAATTAGATACTGTAAAGAAAACGTTCAAACCCAATACAAAAATGGTGTTTATAGAAACACCCACAAACCCACTGTTGGAAATAACAGATATTCAGTCACTTTCAGAAATATGCAAAAGTAAAGATGTTCAGCTTGGCGTAGATAATACTTTTATGAGCCCTTATGGACAACGGCCCTTGGAACTAGGTGCTGATGTTGTTATGCACAGTTCAACAAAATTTATTGGCGGTCACAGTGATTTGCTGGGTGGTGTTTTGATCACCAATAAAGATGAATTGGCTGAAAATCTGCATTTTATTCAAAAATCAGGTGGTGCCATTCCCAGCGCCTTCGATTGCTGGCTGCTATTACGTTCGACTAAAACACTGTCATTAAGAGTCCAGCGACAATGTGATACAGCAATGAAACTGGCACAGTGGTTGGAAGAACAAAATTTAGATAGAGTGATCTATCCGGGATTGGCATCATTTCCACAATATGATTTAGCTGCTAAACAACAATTGACGCCTGATGGCAAACCTATATTTGGGAGCATAATTTCCATTGATCTTGGTACTATTCAAGCAAGAGATAACTTTTTAGCTAAACTGAATGTATTTTTATTAGCAGAAAGTTTGGGAGGGGTTGAAAGTTTAATCTCAAATCCCTTTAATATGACACATGGAGATGTTCCAGAAGACAAGAAATTGACTATGAGTATTACCGAGGGACTCATCCGTTTATCAATAGGTATCGAGGACTTCAGCGATCTGAAAAATGATTTACAACAGGCGTTGTGACCTGCATCAAATTATTCAAATATTTGCTGGAAAATCCTTGTGAATTGATTACTTTCACGAACTTGTATTTAGAAAGAATATTATAGTACAAATGATTTTATATTACAGAAAAACATTTAATAATTTTACCTCTTACCGCTGTTATTAAACCGGAGGCGATTTATGATTACGAGGAAACTCACGAATTTCTACCTAATAATGTTGTGTTGTACAGCACCAATTATTGCTCAAAGTGTTGTAGTCTCGGTAGGTGATGCAACAGTTGACGGGTATTCATCTGATATTGAAGTACCTGTTATATTAACAAATCCGAACAATGGAGTAGCTGGTATTCAGTTTGATGTTGAAGTTGCACCGGGCATGATATCTTTGTCAGGAGCAGATGCTGTTGGTGCTGCATCTGGTTTTACTGCTGATTACAATTCCTTAAGCGATAATGTGTATCGTGTGCTTCTTTATAATGCTGCCAGCAATGCATCTATTGCTGTCAATGCTGATACTGTCATAATATTACATTTTGATGGTTCCTCCATTGTATCAGCTCAAATTAATCTTTTAATATCAGGTTTGATTGTAAGTGATTCAAGCGGTGGGTCCATCTCATCTACCGGAAGCGATGGATCTATTACCATTGGCCAAGTCGTTTCTCTTGCTTTGACCGATACAACAGGCGATGTTAATGAAACAGTCAGTGTAACAGTGGATATGGATAACGGTGGTATAGTCGGCGGTGTTCAATTTGATTTATTTGATTCTCCGGATTATGTAACCGTTGCAGATATTACGACAACTGATCGCACCTCTGGTTTCACTGTGACAACGACTGATATTGACCATGGCACTCGGGTTTTGGTATATGATGATACTGGGAATAATATATCAGCTGGTACAGGGCCCATCCTGAATTTAGATCTCACGATTCACAGTGATGCTTATGGAGGTGATGTTGCTTTATTTTTTAACGAAGTGGTTGTATCTGATGACATCGGCGGTGTGTACTGGATTGCTGGTCTGGACACAGGGTACGTCACCGTATTTCCTGGATATATGGAAGAACCCCATAACTTGGAAGCAACATCCGGCTTGGACGGGATGGTCCCCTTGGCTTGGGATGCACCTTATGGCCCGGTAGGGAATGATATTGAAGTAGATTTTGAAGATGGTGCATTTCCTGAAGGCTGGACAACGACACCCAAGATGGATCCAGTGCTTTTTGGGCAATCCCATCGCATACATACTATGCCTGCTCCAATGATGATGCAGCAGACGATGATGGTTCAGTGGATTATTTGATTACTCCATCTTTAAATACAAATGGGGCAACTGATTTTCAATTGAGTTTTGCTTCTTATTATGATGGCGCATACAGTCAAACTGCACATGTTGAGATCAGCACAGATGGTGTCAATTTCACTGAAGTTTATTCGTTACCTGCCAGCGCAGAGTGGGTCACTGAAACCGTTGATTTGAATGAATATGCAGGTGAAAACGAATTTTATATTGCCTTTCATTCAAATGATAACGGTGTATGGGCTTCTGGCTGGGCAATAGATGATATTCTGGTCAGTTTTTCAGGAGGTCGCATTGCTCGCAATATTCACTTTGATTTTAATGAACTCGGGCAATGGGTCATCACTGCAGATAAGGCGGAGGTAGTGGAACGGTATCCTAACGGAATTACATATCAACAGAAAGTGGATTGGGACAATCCACTTGAACCTCAACATGTTGATCGTGATGTACCTGTTACTGCGTACAACATTTATCGTACAATTGACGGTACGAACATAGACATGATAGCATCAGTCGGACCTGATGTATTGACATACATGGATGAAGATGTAATTAACGGCACTACCTACTATTATTATATAAAAGCTGACTATACTCCAGATGGCACAGAATCCGGCCCATCCAACACCGCAGACGCCACACCTGTTGAATGGATTGAACTGGCCTTAAGTGATGGTGAAGCATTGTCTGGGGCAACAGACACTCTGGATATTTTTGTCAATAATGAATCAGATGTCAGTTTCTTTTACTTTGAAATTGAAGATGTACCTGATTTACTGATTGCCCAGGAGATAATTTCGACTGATCGTACCAGTAGCTGGACATTGGATGTCGCGGAAGTCGGTGGAAAAATGGTCGTTACCGGCCTCGGGTTAGGAAATGATATGACACCAGGCAGTGATGCTGTTTGCCGTGTTGTGGTGCTGGCAGCCAGTCAAGACCCGCTTATGTTAGATTTGAATATCACAACAGCTGCAGTGCAAGATGCTAATGGTAATGATATGATATGGACTGCCGAGGGAGCGACCTTTGATGTTACAGTTGAAACTCAATTTCTGGTTATGCCCAATGCCCACGGCAATCCCGGTGATTTGATTACTATTCCCTTACTGATCAATAATACTCAGGATGTTTATGGAATACAGATTTTCCTGACGGATTATCCTGATTATTTAGACGGTATTGCAATTGCTGCTACAAACTATCATGATTTCAGTAACTGGACAGTAGAGGGAAATAATATAGGGAATGAATATCGGATTCTGTTGTTCAATACTTCTTTGAATAATCCACTACCCGCTGGGACGGGTCATATTGCTGATATTTCTATGTATATAGATGCCGGTGCAGCAACGGGCTCCACTGTACAGATATTTATGGAAGAAGTGGTAGTTGTTGATCAAAACAATATTGCCATGCATGCTGAACTGTATGAAAGTGAAGTATATATTGGAACACCCGATGCTATTTATACCTTAGGGGATGTGGATGAATCTGCGCAAACTATTTTAATTGAATTGGAAAATTCATCTCCAGTCTATGTCCTTGAAATCGACCTCGCTGATGCACCAGAAGGGATTGAAATTATTGATGTTACTCCAGCTGGCCGCTTTAGTGGTTCAGTAGATGGACAGACAGGTGAGACAGAAGATGGTATTGGTTATATACTTGCTTATGACCTGGCTAATGGTATTGCCGCAGGATCTGGTGAAATTCTGGAAGTCAGTTATAATGTTAATTCAAATACAGGTTTTAGCGGTGATGTGATCACATGGATAAGTGAAGTGTCTTCAGCAGATGCTGGATTGAATTCTATTCCATCTAGTGGGATAGGATTTGCAATTCTCGATGCAAACTTGAGCGTGGATGAAGAAATTGAAATACCGGTTAAGTTTGCTTTGCACCCTGCATTTCCAAATCCATTCAATCCCATGACGAATATTCGTTATGATTTACCTCAAGCAAGTTATGTTGACCTTCGTATTTTTGATCTCACTGGACGAGAAGTACGTACATTGGCAAGAGGTTTTGATCATGCGGGTGCAAAATCGGTTGTTTGGAATGCCAAGGATAATAACGGTCGTAGTGTAAGTGCCGGTGTTTATATATACAGATTGGAAACTGCAGGTCAGGTTCAATCCCAAAAGCTGATTTTATTGAAGTAGACCACATTTCAATAATATAACACTCCTGCAGGACGTGACGCTCAGCAGGAAGAACTTCAAAATTAAGGGCAGGTTTTCCTGCCCTTTTTCTTTTTCTGACATACATAAAATCTTAACTTCGCTTGATTTTTATAAATATATATAGCCGCGGTGGTGGAATTGGTAGACACGCCAGATTTAGGATCTGGTGCCCATTAGGTGTGAAGGTTCGACTCCTTTCCGCGGCACAAAAATGTCAGAAGAAATTAAAATAGAAAATATGAACACTCAGGAGCCTGAAAAGAAATCAGCTCTACGTGTTATTATACATAGTTTTTTTGTCGTTCCCTTTTTGATCGCTGTATTTGCAGTGCTTGTTTTTTTAATGGTGAAAGTTCTCACCGTAGAGCCCAATACAGCCCGAGATTATTTAGAGCATGTAAAAATTGGTGGAACGACTAAACGCTGGCAGGGTGCTTTCGAACTTTCCAAAATTCTTTCTAATCCCAAAATGGTACCAAAAGATGATCGCTTTGTTCAGGATATGATATCAACTTTTGAGTATTCAGCACATGAACACAATCCCCAGATTCGTTCTTATCTTGCTTTGGCCATGGGTAGAACAAGGGATCAGCGCTATACCCCAACGTTAATCAATGCATTACAAGATAACAATTATTCTATTGTAGCTGCCTGTGCCTATTCTTTAGGTTTGATACAAAACCCCGAAGGATTCGCTGCTTTAAAAAATATGGCTAATCATGAAGATGCACATGTACGGTTACAAACCATTATTGCACTGGGTAATTATCAGAATCATGAAGCAGCAGATATATTTTTAACAGCATTAGCGGACCAGGAAGTTAATGTTCGCTGGGATGCAGCCGTAGCTTTGGCAAAGTTAAAAAATGACCGTGGACGCGGAATATTATTAGACCTTTTAGACCGAAAATATTTAGATTCTTTTCCTAATATTGATCCCTTTGAACAGGATCAAGCCATGTTGGTGGCGATTCAAGTTATACCCAATATTATTGATTCAGAATTTGAATCTGTATTAATAGATTTGAGAGATAAAGACCGAAGCATGAAGGTACGAGAAGCAGCACGACACGCATTAGTTGATTAAGAAAATATATGGCCGAAACAATTTCAAAAGAATCTGCTACTAAAGACCCTGGCCGTCGTCCACCCGCAGCCCTTGGTAAAGCTGATTCGAGCGATCAAATAACACGCCGTTCATTTTTTTCCTGGCTATCCATTGGGTGGTTAGCATTTGTTGCTGCAACTGGAGGGTTTTTTACCATGATGCTGCGTTTCTTTTTCCCAAATGTGTTGTTTGAACCTGTACAGACCTTCCGCGCTGGATATCCAGATGATTATACTGTTGGTGAAGTAGATTTGCGATGGAAAAATAAATATGGTGTGTGGATCGTTCGGAATGCTGCTGGCATTTATGCTCTTTCAACAACATGTACGCATCTTGGCTGTACACCTAATTGGTTAAGTTCGGAACAAAAATTTAAATGCCCTTGCCATGGGAGTGGATTCTTTAAAACTGGAATTAATTTTGAAGGACCAGCTCCACGACCCTTGGAACGATTCAAGATCGTTTTGGCAGATAATGGTCAGATCATCGTTGATAAAACGAGAAAATTCCAACAGGAAAAGGGTCAATGGAATGACCCGGAAGCGTTTTTAAAAGTATAATGGAAACTCTATGTTAGATAAATTTCGCGGGACTCAATTGTATAAATCCATCTTCCGCGGAGGTGGTGTTCCCAAAAGCCGCCGTCAAAGGATGATGGTGGTGCTGAATAGTGTATTTCTTCATCTTCACCCTGTACGATTACCCAAACACGCAGTAAAATTAAAATTCACCTGGTGCATGGGTGGATTATCTTTTTTCATATTCCTTATCTTGACCATTTCAGGTATACTGCTCATGTTCTATTATCGCCCGACGATTGAATATGCTTATACCGATATTATTGATTTAGCAGAACAAGTACCCTTTGGGATCATGAGAGAAGTCCACCGCTGGGGTGCCCATGCCATGGTTATTACTGTTTGGCTGCACATGTTCCGTGTGTTTATGACAGGTTCATACAAACCGCCACGCGAATTTAATTGGGCAATCGGTGTTATACTTTTACTTCTAACATTGTTGTTGAGTTTTACCGGTTATCTGCTTCCTTGGGATCAACTGGCCATTTGGGCGATCACTGTTGGATCCAATATGGCTCGCGCAGCCCCATTTCTTGGACATGAAGGCCCTGGAGCAGGATTATTGGCTATTGGAGATATTAATTTTATAACCATGGGCAGTGATGTGCGTTTTGCTTTAATTGGAGGACGGTTTATGGGTGAAGCAGCACTTTTGCGTTTTTATGTGCTGCATTGTATCGGCTTGCCATTTATTATTATGATTTTCATGGCCGTCCATTTCTGGCGAATTCGTAAAGACGGTGGTATTTCAACTCCAGTATAATAATGGCTGATTTTAAGCATTTAATCGACACAATCTCGAATCCGACGATTCTTTTTACGTCGACACTGATTATCTTTTTCTTTATTTTTCCCATCAATAACTGGTTTGATAAATGGAACCGCCGGTTAAAATTATATGTGTTATGGTCTGGCAAAGGTATGCTCATTGCGGCAATTATCATGGCCGCTTTTTTCATATTTGGCATAACGGATCCTGATTTCAAATCCATTGTTCTGAAACCTGATAATGTGCCTATCTCCGGATTGATTTTTCTTGTTTACTTTTTTACATGGTTATCGATGCACCAGGCATACGAAAACGATGCCAAATTAGAACGCGGCGAATCGATTGATGAACAATACGACGCACCAAATGATAAAGTGCTAGTTTGGCCGGATCTTGTGTATGTTGAATTTATTGCTCTGATTTTATGTTCTGCTTTTCTGCTGATCTGGTCCATTAGTTTACAAGCGCCTATCGAAGAACCAGCGAACCCCTCCGAATCTCCTAATCCTGCAAAAGCACCATGGTATTTCTTAGGCCTGCAGGAAATGCTGGTATATTTTGATCCCTGGATGGCTGGTGTTGTTTTACCCACCTTAATCATAGTGGGTTTGATGGCTTTCCCTTTTATCGATAATGAACCAGCTGGTTCTGGATATTATAGTTTTAAAAACAGGAAATTATCCATTGCTCTTTTCATGTTCGGCTGGCTGGTAATGTGGAATATGCTGATCATAGTTGGAACGTTTCTCAGAGGACCAAACTGGAATTTCTTTGGTCCGTTCGAATACTGGGATATCCATAAAATTGAAGCACTAACCAACATTAATTTATCTGAATATATTTATATTAAATGGTTTAGCACAGGGCTCCCTGATAGTATTTTAGTTAGAGAAATTTGGGGCATCCTTCTTTTAGCTGGATATTTTCTCATTCTGCCGCCATTATTGGCCAAAACAGTATGTAAGAATATATATAAACGGTTGAATCCTTTTGTTTATTCACTTTTCATCGTTTTGATCCTGACTGCATTAACATTACCGATTAAAATGTATCTGCGGTGGATATTCAATTTGAAATACATCATAGCCATACCAGAATATTTCTTCAATTTCTAGTTTAGATTTAATAGAACATGATTGACCAACAGGAACGATATTATAATATACTCAAGCTAAATCGTTGGTTCGCTCTATCGAGTCTGGTTTTTGCTGGTATTTTCATTCTTACTTTTGCTGATGATTATCAGCGTCCATGGAAAAAATTTCAAAAGGAATTCCGCAGTGTTGAAATAGAAAAAATCAGCAATAATCTTGCTGAACTGAATAGTAATCTTGAGAGCAATGACGAATATAATACGTTGCAGGAGCGTTTGTCGGAAGCTAAAAAGAAATTGCAAGGCAAGGTCGATGAGATAGATGAACTAAACGGAAAGATCAAGGAAGTTGACGCAGAACGCTATCGTATGAACCAGAATCATCAATTTGCCAAAGCTGAATCTGATGTAGCAAAATATACCGCAGATCAAGCTCGTCACGGAAATGGAAATGTAGAAACTGCAGAAAAAAACCTTAAACGTCTCGATGCACTTACTTCTGGGTTTAAGTTGGAACTAGAGACAGTTGAAAAGAAGCTGGAAATTCTGCAAAATCGTTTAGCCGATCTATATGCTGAAAACAAATCCTATAAAGATGAATTAAGTTCCATCAGCCGGAAACGCAATCTTGCAGTTAGGAAACTGGCTAAAACTGATCCGGAAAAAATGTCATTTTCTAACAAGATCGCCAATGTGGTCCGTGATCTTCCTGTTCTGGATTTTATTGATCCTTATTATGAGGTAAAACAGGTTGTAGTAAAGGACATTGAAGAAGACCTTGTGTATTTAGGTATGCCAAAGGTTGATCGCTGCATGACCTGTCACATGGGTATCGATAATAAGGAATTTGAAGATGCTCCCCAGCCTTATACATCACATCCTAATTTAGATCAAATGGTAGGAGCGAATTCTCCACACCCTTTGAGTGAATTTGGCTGTACAACATGCCATGCAGGTCGAGGCAGAGGTACAGGTTTTAATACAACTGCTCACTCACCCTCTAGTCTAGAGCAAGCCCATGAATGGGAAGAAAAATATGATTGGCACCGCATGCACCATTGGGACAACCCTATGTTTACCAAACAGAATATGGAAGCAGGCTGCTTCAAATGCCATAGCGGAAATATGCCCATAGATGGAGCGAAAACGCTTTCTCTTGGCATGGCCCTTGTTGAGCGCACCGGATGCTTTGGGTGCCATAAGATGGACCGCTGGGAAGGTAAGCCCAAAACGGGACCCAATTTGGCAAAGGTCGCTTCGAAAACGACCAAAGATTGGACTTGGAAATGGATCAACAGCCCCAGGGATTTTCGTCACAATACGTGGATGCCCCATTTCTTTAATGTAACAAACAATAGCGACCCAAATTCTTTAATTCGTACTGAACAGGAAATTCATTCGATCACTGCATATTTATTTAATAAGAGTGAATCTTTCCCTATGGATAAACTGCCACGGAATGCGGATGCAGAAAATGGACAGCTTTTAGTGGCATCTGTTGGTTGTATGGGCTGCCATGAGATTCAACCCGATGCTGTAGCTGAAGAACCAACCTCCATCCAAACCTTAAGACGTGAGCAAGGTCCAAACTTAATTGGATTGGGATCTAAATCAACTGCTCAATGGGTATATAATTGGGTCAGGGATCCTGCTTCTTTCCATCCGGAAACGAAAATGCCAAACCTGCGTTTGACTAGACAGGAAGCAGCTGACATAGCTGCGTATCTTACACAGGATAAAAATAATGAATTTGATGCGCAAGAAATTCCTGGAGTGAATGAAGAGATCCTTGATGATATTGCGGCTGGATTTTTAAGCCAGCAACTTCGTAAGGAGCAGGTAGATGCCAAGCTTGCTGGAATAACGATAGATGAGAAATTGGATTATAATGGACAACGCCTCATAGGACAATATGGTTGTTTTGGCTGTCATAATATTCCCGGATTTGAAAAAGTGAAACCAATTGGTACAAGTTTAACAATTGAAGGGAGTAAACTGATTACCAAACTGGATTTTGGTTTTCACCATGATAATCTGCCTCATACCCGCTGGGATTGGTTTGCACAAAAGCTCGATGATCCGCGAATCTTTGATATGATTCCACAGGAAGATGGATCATTGAAATCCATGGAAAAACGGCCTCTGGATAAATTGCGTATGCCTGATTATGGTTTAACACAGCATGAGATAGATGCATTGGTCACGGTTATCATGGGTTCTGTAAAAGATGAAATACCAGCAGGTAAATTGCCCGAAGTAAATGCAAAACAACTGGCTTTAGAAGCAGGCGAACAGCTTATACAAACCAATAATTGTAAAGGCTGTCATAAGATAGATGGCGATGGCGGAGCCATCTGGCCTGCAACAGCAGAATGGCTGCGTGAGATTGCCGATGAAACCAATGCCGAAGATATGAGTATCGTCCAAAGTTTTTCACCACCTTTACTGGATTCACAGGGCCGTAAGACCCAGCCTGAATGGTTATTAAATTGGTTTAAAGACATTACGATGATCAGACCGCATTTGCAGGTGCGCATGCCCAGTTTTGATTTTACCGATGAGGAATGGAATACCGTGATTGAATATTTTCAGAAAAAAGACGGACAAGCCCTTGCTTATGAATTGCCCCATTCCATGAATATTAATTCTGACTCTTATAAAGCAGGCAACGTCATCCAGGAACTTGGTGCCTGCACAAATTGTCATTTCTATGGCAACCAGAAACCCAAACAAGTTGCTTTAACCTGGGCCCCGAACCTTGTTTTAACAAAGAATCGTTTACGACCAGATTGGTTATTAGAATTTTTCAGTAATCCACAGGATATAATGCCCGGCACTAAAATGCCTGCACCTTATATTCCCACGGAAGAGCCTGTAGCAGATGTCTTGACCAATTGGGGTAAATCAGTGGCTAACATGAATGGAGACTCTACCAAATTATATCAAGGGTTAGTGGATTATCTCTGGGGATTGAAAGGAAAAGAGGATGTTTCACTGATTGTTAGAGCCCATTTAGAAGATGTTGGTTATGACTTCATCATTGAAGAAGACGATTGGTAAATGATAGGTAAAAAAATTTTGATATAAAAAAGGCGGTTATTTAACCGCCTTTTTTTATTTACTGTAAAATATAATTATTTCTTACTAGGCTTGATAAATTTGAAGTCCAAAGTGGTTGAATCATCACCAATCGTAACTGTTTGGACCATTGTTCTTTTGGATCCAAATTTTTCCTGCCAAGCTACTACTTCATATTCACCCGCGGAAATTCCGGGTATAGAATACTTTCCATCAGTTCCCGTTACGGCAAAATAGGGATGGTCAAAAACCTGTACATAGGATTTCATCCAGGGATGTACGTCGCACTTAATAACAAAAACATCTTCTGCTTTATGAAAAGTAACTGATTTTTCTTTTACTGTCTTAGGCATACCAAAGTTGAATTCTTTGTTCAGTTTTGGTAATCCATGAATATTGTGCATAGTGGGATCACTATTGAGAATTTTTAATTCCTGTCCAGCTTGCATACCAAAAACATGGGGTGTATACATACATCCATTTTGATCGATAACTGCTGCTACTGAAGGTGCAGAATCAGAACTGGCACTTTTTAAATAAACAATAACATTTGCTAAATTGCCATTTTCATCTACAATGAAACTTTCGGTATATACTGCATCCTGATGTGCAGCGCTGCATACTGGATCAGAATCCATGCGTAATGTTTTTTTCTTCGGGGTTTTTCCTTCATAAGTGACAGTACCAGTTAGGTCTCCCGCAAAGGAAGCTGTGACCATTCCGGCAATGATCACTGTCGAAATAAATATTTTCATTATTTGATTTCTCCTGTCTATCAATTTTTTGTTTTTTTTTAGCCGCGCAATTTAGATGATTTACTATTAGAAAATGAATAACGATTTCAAGTTTTTATGTATAAGATTTCAACTGATTTCGTTGTATACATTACTCTCTTTTTAATATATTCCCCGTCTGTAAAATTAGTAAATAAGATATATATTAAACATCCCAAAGGAGTTCGTTATTAGTACAGATCAGCACCACCAAGAGGGTTTCTGGCGAAAATACATATTCTCCGTTGATCATAAGATTATTGGACTGCAGTATGGTATAACCAGTTTACTATTTCTGTTTTTTGGATTTTGCCTGATGCTGGTCATGCGCTGGCAGCTTGCTTACCCGGAGGAGGCTGTCCCCGTTGTAGGCAAATTACTGGGTGATGGTGGTATTCTCCTTCCCGAAATTTATAATTCCCTTGGTGCGATGCACGGAACCATCATGATCTTTTTGGGCATTGTCCCCCTGGCTGTTGGTGCCTTCGGAAACTATTTTGTACCCCTTCAAATTGGAGCACCGGACATGGCTTTCCCAAAACTGAATATGGCCAGTTACTGGTCTTATTTCGTTGGCGGTGTCATTATGTTGACCAGTTTCTTTTCACCAGAAGGGGCAGCGCGTTCCGGCTGGACATCCTATCCGCCACTGGCTGATATAGAAGTGGGTCAAACATTCTGGCTTATAGGTATGTTGTTCCTGATTACATCATCATTGCTGGGTTCCATCAATTTTATTACAACCATTATTCAGCTACGCGCACCAGGGCTGACCTGGATGCGATTGCCATTCTTTGTTTGGTCACAGTTTGTCACTGCATTTCTTTTGGTTCTTGCCTTTCCTCCCTTGGAAGCAGCCGCCGTTCTGCAACTTATGGACAGGGTTGCCGGAACAAGCTTTTTTCTACCCAGTGGTTTAGTTGTCTCCGGTGAACTATTAAATGTAAGTGGTGGAGGAAGTCCACTGTTATGGCAGCACTTATTCTGGTTTCTTGCTCATCCGGAAGTCTATGTCTTGATACTACCGGCAATGGGCATCGTGGCAGAAGTCATAGCTAATAATTCCCGTAAACCGTTATGGGGATATAAATCACTGGTCTATTCTGTAATTTTTTTGGGTTTTATGTCTTTTATTGTATGGGCACACCACATGTTTATTACGGGAATGGGTAGTACCATGAGTGCATTTTTCCAGTTGACTACTATGATCATCTCAATTCCTTCGGTCATTATCCTTTCCGCCTTTTTTATTTCACTCTGGGGCAGTTCGATCAGGTTTAATACACCCATGTTATTTGCCTTGGCGTTTCTACCGATGTTCGGAATTGGCGGACTGACTGGACTCCCTTTGGGTTTGGCAGCTGCGGATATCCACCTTCATGATACGTATTATGTGATTGGCCACTTTCACTATATAGTCGCTCCGGGAACAATTTTTGGATTATTTGCCGGAATTTATTATTGGTATCCAAAAATAACAGGGCGAAAATTAAGCGAAAAACTTGGCAAACTCCACTTCTGGCCTTCCCTGATCTTCATGAATCTCATTTTTATGCCCATGTTAATTCAGGGACTTGCCGGTGTATCCCGCCGTTTATGGGATGGCGGTTTGCAATATGCCCATGCATCCGGTGTGTTGCAATGGAATGAATTTATGTCTGTATCAGCATGGTTGTTGGGACTATCCCAGATCCCATTTATTATTAATGTTCTTTACAGCATAAAAAATGGCGAAAAAGTAGATAATAATCCTTGGGAATCCACTACCTTGGAATGGACAGCGCCATCTCCGCCCTTACCCCATGTGAATTTTGAAGTAATTCCAGAGGTACATCGCGATCCTTATGAATACAGCGTTCCGGGACGGAAGCGAGATTACACACCGCAAACAGAACCGAAAAAAGGGTAAATTTTTTTATGGAAATACCATATACAATTGAAGAACGTCCAGATACTGGTTTAATTAATTCCAAATTAGGAATTTGGTTATTCCTAGCTTCAGAAGTCATGCTTTTTGGGGGTTTGTTTTCTGCCTACGTTTTTCTGCGTTTGGGTGCCCCGGCTGGCGCTTTTCATGAATGGGGTCAGGAATTAAATATACCTTTAGCAACATTGAATACGCTGATCCTGATTTCATCCAGTGTAACCATGGTCATGTCTTGGGCTTCTCTGAAAATGAATGATTTCAAGAAATACAAACTGTACATGGGTTTAACGTTGTTGTGTGCTCTTGGCTTTCTGGTGATCAAGTATTTTGAATATACAGCCAAGTTTCATCATGGTATTTTTCCCGGTACAAATACGTTCATGTCTATTTATTTTACGCTGACCGGTCTTCACGGCTTACATATCATTGGCGGAATGATCGTCAATGGGTATTTTTTAGGATCGGGATCTAAAATGTGGACAACGGAACCTGAACATTTCACAAACAGGATTGAGATTGCCGGTCTATATTGGCACTTTGTTGACTTGGTATGGATCTTCCTTTTTCCGGTTCTTTATTTGCTGTAGGAGGCATTATGAGTGAACACAGTATGAATGATATCAAAAGTCATGTAAAAGTTTACATGATTGTTTTTGCTGTATTAGCGGTGCTGACTATGGTTACGGTAGCAGCTTCCTATTTGAATTTGAGTACAGGTGAAGCCATTTTTCTGGCCTTAACCATCGCCTCGATTAAAGGTTCTCTGGTGGCTAGTTATTTTATGCACTTAATTTCCGAAAAAGCACTCATTACCTGGATATTGATGTTAACTCTTGCTTTCTTTTTTGTACTCATGTTTATTCCCACTATTTCTTTTTTTGATTGGGTAAACATTTCATGATATCGCTAAAAACGTTTCATCTGTTTTTCATTATGATGTCAATCATATTGACAGTGTGGTTCGCCATGTATGAATTGCAATTGGATGAAAATGGCATGTCGACGGCAATAGCGATTGTTTCCCTGATGTTTAGCGGAGGGTTAATCATTTACGGCTTGAAAGTCTATAAGAAATTCAAAACATTATAATGTTCAGCAAAATTAGTGTAATACTCCTTGTTTTCGTATTTGAAATGGCTTGGGCCTGTGCGACGTGCTATGGCGCCCCGGATTCTCCTGCATCCCATGGGTTGAATGGTGCAATTTGGACACTATTGGTGATAACCGGCGGTGTACTTTCAAGTATTGTAGCCGGTATCATTTCTTTACGTAACAGGGCAAAATCATTTATGAAGAACCAAAACAACTGACTGCTTTAGGATTACATATTTATGGCTGAAATTCTTCATTATCTAGGTTTACCGATCAATATGTCTGTGGATGGTCCAGCCATCGATGAAGTGATCATTCTAACCCACTGGCTCATGTTGGTACTATTTATAGGCTGGGGAGTTTTCTTTATAGTTTCTTTGGTCAAATTTAGAAGTTCCAAGAATCCAAATGCCGATCATGAAGGCGTGAAATCACATTTATCATCTGTTTTAGAAGTTGTTGTTGCAGTTATAGAAATGGTGCTGCTGGTGGGTTTTGCTTTACCAATCTGGGCCAGTCGCATTAATGATGTCCCAGAAGTCAATAGCGGAGCAGTTCATGCCCGGGTGGTTGCCCAGCAGTTTACCTGGAATATCCACTATCCAGGTGAAGACGGTATTTTTGGCCAGACACGTCCAAATCTTGTTGATGAAGTGGAAAACCCTATTGGACTTGATCGCTCTTCCACAGGCGGTGCCGATGACTTTGTTACGATTAATCAGCTGCATATACCAGTAGATACACAAGTTCGTCTCGATCTCACCTCCAAAGACGTCATCCACAGTTTTGCACTGCCTGAGTTGCGCGTCAAACAAGATGCTATACCGGGAATGGTCATTCCTGTGCATTTTGAAGCAACGATGACATCTGAAGAATTTTTGTCAGAAATGGTTGGAACTCCTCGCGAAGGTAAGGGTCTTGAAATCGCATGTGCTCAGCTCTGCGGATTAGGTCATTATCGAATGCGCGGCTTTTTGACAATTCACGATGATCAGGGTTACGCTGATTGGATTGAAGAACAAAAAGCATACATCGAAGAAGAGGACGATGAGGATGACTGGGGTGACGACGACTGGTAGGTCCAGCAGCATATAAACTAACTTTATGAACACATCAAACGTCTGGTTAAGACGTTTTTCAAAACTAACCGTCTTGGCAACGCTTTTTCTGATTTTTGTTGGTGCACTGGTAAAAAGTTTTGAAGTGGGCCTCTCCGTTCCTGACTGGCCAACCACCTATGGATTTCAAATGTTTGCTTTCCCTTGGTCGGATATGGTTGGCGGTATTTTTTATGAACACAGCCATCGCATGTTAGCCACCATTGTTGGGGCAATGACTTTAGGTCTCTCAATTTGGCTAAGTTTTTCTGAAACACGAGTTAATGTAAAGAAGCTTGGGTATGTATCATTAATTCTGGTGATTACTCAAGGACTGCTCGGCGGGCTAACAGTCATGTTTTTTCTACCAACGGCTATTTCCATGATCCATGGTATCACTGCACAAACATTTTTTTTAGTCATCATTTTAATTGCCTATTCTCTTTCAAAAGAATTTTCTGATAGAAATAGTAAACCTGACTCAAATCGTACAATTGTTCTGTCACTGTTCATTGCTGTATATATTCAATTGATCCTGGGAGCGTGGATGAGACATACAGAATCTGGATTGGCTATTTATGACTTTCCAACAATGGCTGGACAATGGCTGCCCATCTTTAATGAAAAAATGTTGACTACGATCAATGACTGGCGTTTTTACATGGATTACCCTGAAGTATCCATGCTGCAAGTGTTGATTCATTTTCTCCATCGTTTTGGAGCGTTTGTTATTTTTACCTTGACGATCTTTATGGGTTATCGTTTGCATCAAAATAAAAGTGCATATACAAAAAAGATTCAAAAAAACGTTTTCGCTATTTATGTTTTTGTTTTCCTGCAGATTTTGTTAGGTGCATTGACCATTTGGACAGCTAAAGGACCGTTTATTACCAGTTTTCATGTTATGAATGGTGCTGCTGTTATGGGACTTAGTTTCATCTTATTTTTACGCCTGTCAGATATAGCATTTCTGCGGAAATAATCATGCGTCTTAAAAAACACCCCGCCAAGTCCAGCACTGCCGCTTACATAGAGCTATTAAAGCCGAATATCATGTCATTGGTGCTCGTTACCACAGTATTAGGTTATTATCTGGGGGGCGATGGAATTGATTCATTTATAAGGCTTTTCATCACATTGTTGGGAACAGCGTTGACAGCAGGGGGGGCCGGTGCATTAAATCATTATTTGGAGCGGGATGCGGATAAATTGATGCAAAGAACAAAAAATCGTCCAATTCCAAGTGGATTAATTGCTCCGGGAAATGCATTAGTATTTGGTATTATACTGGTACTTATAGGAACAATCATACTTGTTACTCAAATAAATCTCCTGACCGGTTTTCTTTCCATTCTTACAGCCTTTCTCTATGTATTGGTTTATACACCATTAAAAAAAATTACATGGCTGAATACATCCATAGGTTCAATCCCCGGCGCATTGCCCCCCATGGGTGGCTGGGCAGCTGCAACAGGCAATATTGAAACAGGTGCATGGATCTTATTTGCCATCATGTTTTTTTGGCAGCATCCCCATTTTTATGCCATTGCCTGGATGTGCAAGGACGATTATGCCCGAGCAAGTTTTAAAATGCTGCCAGTGATTGAACCGGATGGTAAACGCACTATGCGGCAAATTTTTTGGCATTTAACATTGTTGGTACCCATTTCAGTCTTACCCTATGTAGAAGGTAGTTCTGGGCTGATATATGCCGTGGGCGTCATCTTTTTAACGGGCATATTTCTTATTTCGGCTTTACCACTGGCTCGGGATAAATCAGTTCAAAGTGCAAGGCTGCTGTTAAAATCATCGGTAATATATTTACCGCTTTTATTGATTCTTATTGTTGTTGACAAAGTGTTATGATTTCACAACGGAAACGCTTCATTATTTATATTATTGTTGGTGTTGTTATTGCTACCCTGTGGTGGGTTACAAAATCCAAACCACTGCCTGTCTTTGGCAGTATTCCCCAGTTTGAAATGACAAATTCGAAAGGTGAGCCTTTTGGAACAGATAACCTAACTGGGAATATCTGGGTAGCTGATTTTATTTTCACAACCTGTGGCGGTCCTTGTCCAATCATGAGTACAGAAATGGCTGATATTCATAGAACATTCTTGGATAAGAGTGATATTCATACTGTTACGTATACAGTCAACCCGGATTATGATACGCCGGAAATATTAGCCGCTTATGCTGCACGGTTCAAAGCTGACAGGTCACAATGGCATTTCTTAACTGCGCCTTATGAAGATATTCAAGATATTATTACTAATGGGTTTAAGATGGGAGATATAGAAGAAATTGTATTCCACAGTACTAAATTTGCTTTGATAGATAGGAACATGAATATTAGAGGATACTATACTGGTACTGAATCTGAAGAAGTTAAAAAACTGAAGCGCGATATTGCCAGATTGAACCGAGAAAGCTGAATATGGTTTCTGCTGCCCAGGCTGACCGATTCTGGACTCGCATCATTTATATTGTTTCAGTCGTTATTTCAGCTGCAATCGCTTTTTTGATTTTGGGTCCCAGACCGGAGGGATTAGAAGGTGCTTTAGATGTATCGGGCTTGCCCAAAGTGAATGCCACACTCAATTGTGTCACTGCCGTTTTGCTGATCATTGGTTTTATACTCATTAAGCAAAAGAAGCGTATAGCCCATAAAAACGTCATGTTGACATCATTCGGTACATCGTCGGCATTTCTCGTGACGTATGTTATATATCACTTATTTAAGAGCGGTCCAAAACTATATACAGGAGATTATGCATCATTTTATTATTTTATACTTATTACACACATTGTACTTGCTGCAGCAATCATTCCCATGGCATTGGTAACATTGTATCGCGGCTGGACGAATCAAATAACAAAACACCGTAAGATAGCTAAAATAACTCTCCCTGCCTGGCTGTATGTTTCTGTGACCGGTGTGTTGGTATACTATATGCTTTACTAGCTTATAATTCTTTTACCAGTCCGGCAAAAGATTCATCTGTTTTAAAACTAAATCGTTTAAAGAATTCCGTTTTCATAAAACCGATAGTTAAGTGGGTTGCTCCAGAAATTTTCACACGCTGCATCATTTCTTTCATTAACAAATCACCAAGTCCACTCCTTAAATATTTTTCATGAATGGCGATTTTTTCAAGGTGAGCAGTGTGCTCATCGATCATTTTCCAGAATACTCCGCCCGCCTGTGTTTTATTGGCTGAAAACATGATAAGAAAATCATGTTCTTCTCGGAATTGAGCCGGCAGATCATTGGAAAGCAGTAGATCATGAAAATTGGCAATCTCCTTGGGTTTAAAGGGCGGTCTGATCGTAAAAATTTTGCCATCCTTATTTTTCACATTCACTGCTAGATCTAATTTCTTTTGCCCAGAGGCTCTGGTGATCAACTCAGCATAATCTGCTGCATCCACATGCTGGTAAATTAATCGTGTGAGGAAATAAGCATCTTCATTTGAACAATCCGGGCCATTTACCAATGCATGAATATTGGTTTCTAATTCAGTGATTGTAATTTCATGATGAGTGAGTTGGGATGAAAGTTTAAATAATCTTTTAGCTACAAAAGATTCATGATCTATAAAACACGTCAGTAAAAAGTAGCGCAGTCGTACTCCAGGATGGGTTGTATAAATGGTATGCAGCCTATAATTATTATACAACTCCTGTAAAATATCACATCGTGCTTCAATTGTGGCATTGGGGTTCAGATCCATCCATCTTTGAAATCGCAATGCAGCAAAGATAACGGGTTTTGGGATATAACCATAGGCTTCCACCTCTGCAATATATTCGTGTATTTGAGACTGATTTAATTCATGTATAGCTTTATCTTGAATCTCATTTGCGAGTTTATTCAAGATTTCTAATCCTTTTTCCTTTCCTGCAGCTTCCTGAATACATGTAAATACAATTTCCCAATTGAGAACATGGTTCAGTCCAGTGAATTTTTTTTCAGTCTCGATAATTAATTCCTTAAAAAGAGTGGTAATGAAATCCAAATTGGACTTGACGGTTTCTTGATAAAAAGATTGAATGATACGGACATTGGTTGAATTGTCGTATTCAGATATAATTACATTTTTAATTGCAGGGTTTGGTATTGAATATTGAAAATGGGTCAGCATCCAATGGTTGATATAGCCCTGTAATGCACTCCATCCAAAATGCAGCCAGCGCATATCCCACCGGTCACGGAGTTTTGGATTGCTTAATTCATGTTCATGTAACCGTAAATATGAATCTACATTTCCCTTGGTTTCGAAGTCTGATATAATGATTCCAGAATCTGGATAGGAACAAAGAAAATCATTCGTAACCCTTGAAGAGTTTAACCCGGTGCTCTTTACAATCTGCCATTCACTCATATTTGTTATTTCATCTGCTGTGGATTCTGGTAAATGGGATAGCATGAAATTATAGGCATTTCCATCTTGCAGGGTCGTAAGGATACGATATTGCTGGATAGGCAGATTCGTGTTTAAGGGTGTGATCCAAACCCCTTTTTTCTGGATGTTTTCCAGATGCAGTTGCCTGTAACCAGTGAGGATAAATATGGCCTCTCTGGCAATAGGGTGAGATTGAAATAAATTCAGTATGTATGCTTGTTCATTAGGTGAAATAACATTGTCAAACTGCAGAATATCTACCCAGGAATATTCACGACCTGTTTCAGGATCAACACTCTTAATATCGACTTCTCCGATCATTTCCTTAAACTGTTTAGTCGCCGATGTGATGCAATTGGCTGCAGTTTGGCTTAATGTTTCTGTTGATGAAAGCAATTTCCAACAGGTAAGTTCATGTCTTATGAGTATGTATTGTGACGGGTGAGTTTGCGCCAATAACATTGACAAGTTCATGAGCATACGTACATACACTTGATCTGTCTTGGTTAATTCTGCTTGCGATCTTTGGTTTATTAATGCTGTGATTAATTCTTCAATGTGATATGCGTCTAATTGGGCATACTCAATGTTGAATGAGCGTAGTTTTTTATTCTGCTGATGTCGTATGAATAGTGTCTTTAATGGAGGAATAAATTGGTCTTTTTGTAAATATGGAATTAAGGCACTAAAAATTGTTCGGCTGAACTTCAGTTCTGTATCATTTAACATGCTGATAAGTACTTGGATACCGATCTTTTTCAGATCAATGTCTTTTTGATCAAAGACATGTTTAAAGTAATCTAAACCATTCTTTTGTGCTTGAATCAGCAGCAATGTGCCAATATGAAGATCTTCAATAAAAGCTGATTCATCAAGTTCAGGTTGGATTGAACCTTCCAGTATAGGTTGTGAGGTTTTGCGTGACAGTAATTCAACATTTTTTGATTTTTTATAATGAATTAATTGAAAAATGATATCACCAAAAAAGATGACAAGAGCACTGTTTCCCAACCACAGCCTGGGATCCAGTAAAATACTTCCCAAATCAACATTCTTACTGTTTACAGTGTAAACAAATTCTCCCAAAAGTAGAGAATCATCCTGCCATTGGCATTTGCATTTCCGGCTGAGAATTTCAATTTTCAAATAGCGGCCACTCCAGGAAATATCCTGGGCAACAATATTCATTGCTTTCAGCAGCCAATTAGGGAATGAAATAATTTTCCCTTTGGATTCAATATTTGCCTGGTTAGGTGCATACATGGGTTTGATTATAGTCCACCAGTTCGTCAAAATGTTTTGACGTTTAAATGTACCTTTTTGGGTTAGTTCGTCATGTTCAGCACTGAAATCTCTGTGAATGACGGCAAAATTAATGATACGTTCATAGGGTGCAAGGAAACCATTCACTGATTGGATCAATGCGCTAAATGCTGACCTTATTTTAGCTGGTTCTCTTTTCGGTATATGCGTATTCAAATACTCCTCATCGGGATATATCAATACGGTATTGAAATCCATATTATCACCCACAAGGAACGCTGATTGTATTGCATCAAATTCAGAAAGCATATTTTCGATCTTTTGCGGTGTGATGGTTTGGCCGGCTGCGTTCTTATAAATTTCTTTTTTGCGATCTTTTATAAAGTAATGGTCATCCTTTTCAATGAAAATATCCCCAGTATGAAACCAGCCATCATCTGTACTGGGAGTGAGGGGATCAGCGTAATAAAAAGCAGATATATACGGACCTTTTAGCAGTAATTCGCCTTCATCAGAAATACGTAATTCTATGCCCGGAAGTTTCTGGCCGACTGAATCAACGACATATTCGTCTGGGGAGGTCAGGGTGATTCCGCCTGTCGCTTCGGTCATTCCATACCCACTCAATAATTGTATATCATTGTTTTGAAAGAACTGGAAAATATCTGGATCAAGATAACCAGCAGCAGACAGACCCCATTTTAAATTTCCACCTGTAACCTTTTTAATCGCTTTGCGAACGATGCGATCCTCATCTAAATGGTCTGCAGCTAATGATTGGATGGTTTCATACAGTTGTGTCCAGCGTTTGGGCACGCTTATTAATACCGTAGGTTTAATGAACAAAAAGTTTTTTCGCAAGGTATCGTATGATGAATCCTCTGCGAATGCATATGAGGCGCCCCAAAAAATACTGCCCTGTAATTCAAGGAAGCGTCCAAAAGTATGATATAACGGGAGATAACATAGAAATGAATCATGCGATCCAAATTTTGTTAATGCCAGTGCACGGGCAAAACGCTTCACGATCATATTTCTTTGACTGAAGGTGATGCCCTTTGGTTCTCCGGTCGTTCCGGATGTGTACATGATGGTGGCAACTTCGTCCATTCGTACACGTCCAATGCGCTTTAAGACTTCGAGAGGATCAGATTTTTGTCCTTGTTCGATGAAGGTTTGCCAATCTTTATTATTCAGATTAATAATGTTTAAATCATTAGAAGAGGGAAGAAAGATGTCATTTATTTCTGTTTTCAATTCATTATCGACAAACAGGTGTGTCACACCACTGTGCTTGATAATAAAATCAATATCTTTTTTAGTCTCATTGGCCGGTATGGGTATAACGGGAAAATGAAAGGATATACATGTTAGATCAACAATAGCACCACGCAGGCAGTTAGGTGTCAGAATACCAATACGAATTTTATCATGGTATGATTTTTCAATATGAGTTAAAGCGCCGGCTGCTTTTAACAATTCATCCCAAATATCTTCATAAGAATGGCTTACAACTTTGCCTTTTTGAAATTCATGAAATAGATGCTTGTGCTTATACTTTCGGGAACGGTTATAAAAAAGATGGCCGAAGGAATATTTCGATTTATCGATCAACTCTAT
>JYMV01022915.1_pt1 | contig 32701 bp, 29 predicted proteins | sample 338911 | NCBI WGS metagenome assembly JYMV01 (sample SAMN03354496, study PRJNA234377) | hydrothermal vent metagenome | biome: Deep sea; feature: Hydrothermal plumes at the Eastern Lau Spreading Center, Western Pacific Ocean; material: Seawater | place: Tonga | collected 2009 | depth 2000 m m
CGCTCGTAATAGTTCTCCGGAAGCGTCTCTAAGTACACCTTGAATGATCCATACTGCTGTATGATGGTCTGCAGGGTTTGGGCATTTTCCACGGTGGCGGCAATCTTCTTCCGGTTGCGGACAATACCGGCGTCAGTCACCAGACGTTCCAAATCTTCCAAGCCATAACTTGCCACGGTGTCAATATCGAAACCGTCGAAAGCTTTCAGAAAATTATCCCACTTGTTACGGATCACCCGCCAGCTGAAGCCGGCCTGGAAGATGGCTTTGGTCATCTGCTCCAGATTCTCACTGTCTGAAGAGGGCGTATGGCGGGGCGGTATTTCGTAGGCGAGGGGCATGGCTTTGTCCGGTGGTAGAAATTACGGTATAGGGCTCACATTTGGAAGTGAGTCAAACTACTCCAATCAAGATATCGTGTGGCGGTAGAAAGTGATCATGGTAAATTCCCATCCATGAAAGCGGCAAAATACCTAGGTCCCGGAGCTGTAATACTGGCCGCAGTCCTGTGGGCGGTTGATGGTCTCTTGCGTCAAAATCTCAGCGAAGTCCCAGCTTTCCAAATCATCCTGCTGGAGCACGCCATAGGAGCTGTCGTTTTCCTGCCGGTTCTCATTCGAGGATGGAAGGAAGTTACTGCCCTGAGGGAGCGGGCGTGGATTTCCGTGGCGTGGGTCTCAATCCTGGGCGGCATAGTGGGCACCGTTGCTTACACCAAAGCCCTCAGCTATGTGGACTATATTGATCTGACAGTGGTGGTCCTTTTGCAGAAACTGCAGCCACTTTTCGCCATTTCCCTGGCAGCGGTTGTCCTCAAAGAAAAACTGACCAAACGCTTCTTCCTACTGGCCGCAGGGGCCCTGCTGGGAGGATATCTAGTAACCTTCGGATCGGGTTCCATGGCTCAGATGAGCGAAAAGGCCATGATGGCTGCTCTACTGGCATTTGTCGCCGCCTTCGCTTGGGGCAGTTCTACAGTCCTGGGCAAACATGCCCTTAAACGACTCTCCTTCTTTACATTGACAGCTTTGCGCTTGTGGGTAACGGCTATCGTGGCCGGCGCAATTTTCTTCACCTTGCGGCCCCGTTCTGACTCACTGGCTCTCAGCTCGGATCAATGGACTACCATCCTGATCATAGTCTTTTCCACCGGTAGTGTAGCACTCTTCATCTACTACTTCGGACTAAAGAGAATCCCTGCCAGTCACTCCGCCATCTATGAACTTTTCTGGCCAATGACGGCTGTCATATTTGATTGGGTGCTGAAGGATCGCATCTTACAGCCAATGCAGATTTTGGGCGCAGTGCTCCTTCTGGCTGTTTCTATCACACTCCCTAAAGAATCGCAGACAGAGAACTCTTGACGGCGCCTTTTACAGTTCGAGATCACAATCGGAATCTGTTGCTCAATGTATTCCACGAAATGTTCTGGGGCTTTGGCGTCGCCTTTCACTCTATAGAGGCGATTATCCCTCTTTTTCTCGCAGCGCTGAATGCCCCGAAAATAGTGGTGGGTTCTGTGGCGGGTCTGTTCACTATCGGTATGGCCATACCCCAAATATTCTCAGCTTTTTATGGTTCACGGATTCGGAATCTGAAGCTAGCTACCGTTCTGATTCACTTCCTGCTGCTGCCACCCATATTTACCGCGGGTTTTGTCTTCGCCTTCATGGGTCCTCACGGACCAAATGCCTGGATACTCTATTACATCTGTTATATTCTCTTTATTCTGGCCGTAGGGATAGTAATGCCTATCTGGGCCGATTTCCTAGAGACTGTCCACCTGGCCGAGCGTCGGGGATCCTTCTTCGGTGTCTCATTCGCCGGCGGCAGTATTGCTGGCTTTGCAGGTGGATTCGTTGTCAACCGACTGATAGACAAGCCTGATCCGGTGCCGTACATTGGGATTGGATTCCTCATCTACTCTGCCTGTATACTGGGAGCAATTCTGATCTTTATCCTCTACCGGTCGCGGCCCCGTCCAGCACCTGAAAGAGTTCATTCCTTTGCCCAGTTCACATCAGTTTTGAAGGGTATTATGAAATCAGATCACAATTTCCGGAACTACATTCTGAGTAGAATCATCCTCACCGCCAACTACGCTGCTATTCCGCTGTATGCCATTCATGCCCATGACAAGCTGGATTTCCACATCAGCGAGGCGGGAATTTTCACGGCGCTTATGGTAGTTGCCAGTGGATTTTCCAGTTTCCTGGCCGGCAAAATCGGCGACCGTTTCGGGCACAAACACGCCATGGTTATCTCTTTTCTCGCCTACCTGGGGGCACTCATCGCAGCGCTACTGGCGGAAACGCTGTGGCATGTCTATCTTATCTTCATCTTCATGGGTATCGGTAAAGGGGGATTCATAACCTCCGCTATGAGTCTGGTGTACGAGTTCGCCGGGGACAATGATAAAAAAATCTATTTCGCTCTTATTGATTCGCTTACGGCGCCGTTCGTTCTAGTCGCCATATTGCTCTCCGGATTCTTTATCTCTACCGGCTCTATCCCACCCGTCCTGACGGTCATCGGCTTCATCCTGATAGCCGGTATCTTGGCACTCATCTTCCTGACCAAGGAACCCCGCACCCTCAGAGAGGTGCCTATACCAAGGGAACCGCAACCCTAACTATAGTAGAGTTTTCACCTTGAATTTCTTCACCAGCGAAGTAAATTTCCGCCAGATTCTCTCAGATATCCCATGGCTCGACATTTAGCACTCAGATCAGGCAACCCAGCACTCACATCTAAGATCTTCCTGGAACTTGGCAGGACAGACACAGAAAACGCCATGACAATTCAGGGAACCGTGAACAAGACCGGGCTGGCCCTGCTACTACTCATGGCTTCCGCTACACTCACATGGAACAGCCCTGAAGCTAGTGGACTTATTTGGGTCGGAGCATTAGGCGGATTCATTGTAGCACTCATTACAATTTTTAACAAAACCGCTGCGCCTTATACTGTTCCAGTCTATGCTGTTCTTGAGGGACTGTTTCTTGGCGGAATCTCCCGCATATTCGAATCCATGTATCCCGGTATTGTCCAGCAGGCGGTTTTTCTCACCTTTGGGACATTAGGCGCTCTACTTTTGGCGTATCGCTCAGGACTCATAAAGGCGACTGAGAATTTCAAGCTTGGCGTCACGGCTGCCACAGGAGGTATTGCCTTCGTCTACCTAGTGAGTATAGTAATGGGTTTTTTCGGCATACACTTTTCCATGATTCACTCCAGCGGTCCCATGGGAATTCTTTTCAGTGCCTTCGTCGTTGTTATCGCCGCACTGAATCTGGTGATGGATTTTGACTTCATTGAAGAAGGCGCTGAAAACGGTGCACCCAAGTATATGGAGTGGTACGGCGCTTTTGGACTTTTGGTAACACTGATATGGCTTTATCTTGAAATATTGAGATTATTGGCTAAACTTAGGCAGCGATAAAAAACTCTATGAGAATGATTAAGACACTGCTTTTGACTTCAGTCACCATTCTTCTTCTCGTTGGGTGCCAGGACAAACCCTATCGGCATTTCGAACTGGGCAACTGGTACTATGAGAAGGGGCTTTACGATGATGCAATCCTGGAATACCGTGATGTTGTCCGAATGATGTCATCCAATCCTACTTCCATGCCGAGAGAGCAATTGAATACTGTCGCCAAGGCACACTATAATCTGGCTGTCAGTTATGTTCAGAAAGGGTGGATGGACGAAGCACGTCGGGAGGCAGACACTGCCTTTTCCCTCTGGCCATCAGATGATAACCGTGAGTTAGTGTTAAATCTGCAAGAGCCCCAGCAGTAACTCAAAACAAACGGAGAAAAAAATAAACCCGGGATATTCCCGGGTTTTCTTTTATACTGGCCTGATTAATCTTTACATCCCGGAGCGGTGCTCTCCCCCATCCGTATAAACAATAGAGCAGTTGATAAAATCAGCTTCCGGCTGAAGCATCAAATAAACTACGTTGGCAACATCCTCAGGACGAGTGGTTCGTTTCATTGGATTACGCTTCTTTGTCAGCTCCACCCACTCTTCCCACCGATCGGTAATTTTTGTAAGCGCCCGAGTGGGTGTTACGCCAGCTTGAATACAGTTGGCCGTAATCCCGTGCTGACCCAGCTCCCAGCCCATCTGCCTGGTGATACTCTCCAGAGCTACCTTAGCCACGCTTACGGGACCATATCCTTCCATTGCCAGGTAGTTTCCTTCCGACGTGAGTCCTAGAATGCGGGAGCCATTTGCCAATAATTCTGCATCATACAGTTTTTGGACCCAATAGAGTAGCGATGTTCCCATTACGTGAATCGTCATCTCCATCTGCTTTTGGGTCGCCGGCTTTTCCCCGAAAAAGTTTGTAGTGGTTCCAAAGGCAATGGAGTGCAGCAGTAATTTCAGCGATTTTCCTTCAGTAATTTCCTTTATCTTTGGTATGTGCTCATCCATCACTTCCGGCGATGCTGCATTGGTATTGTAAAAATAGCAGCGACCATCGTTGATACCTTTTAATTCTTCACAGAAAGCTTTCGCCTCTTTTTTAATATCTCCACGATCGAAATGAAAACCTATAATACCGTAACCATTCTCGGCAAGTTTCCGTGTCGTTGCGCCGCCATGGCCGGTGGAACATCCAAGTATCAAAACCCACTCTTTCATCTGAGACTCCTTTTCTTAATAATGGTTAATTTATAGCATAAAACAGCATACACAAAGGATTGGTGTCTTATAAGGTGGAAATTTGCGGAATTTAAGTTGTATTGCCTTTACTATAAAACGCTAAGAAATTTCGCACTTCCCGCATTGAAACAAAGTGGCTAAGTATTAACTTCCTATTCATCTCACCTGAGAATTTGTATGAATTCTTAAAAGGAGTTCAGTGTGGAACAAAAATCTAATTATAGTAAAGAAGAGCTTTTAATCGTCGCTGATGAAGGATTTGACGGTGCAGGAAACGGTAAGCTTCCAATGCCGCCCATGCTTATGGTAGATCGTATCTTGCAGATAATTGAAGATGGAGGTGCTTTTAATAAGGGTTATATCTTGGCCGAATTAGACATTATACCGGATTATTGGTTCTTTGATTGTCATTTTAAGGATGACCCCGTCATGCCCGGCTGTCTTGGATTAGACGCACTATGGCAACTCTCTGGATTTTTTCTCACTTGGATTGGTGGCGAAGGAAAGGGGAGGGCCTTAGGATGCGGAGAAGTAAAATTCAAAGGTCAGATCCGACCGCATCATGAAAAAATAATTTATAAAGTTGATATTCGCCGGGTGATTAAAAAACCCGTCTTTATGGTGCTGACAAATGCCTCCGTCCAAGTAGAAGATAGAACAATTTATGTGGCAAAAAACTTGCAAGTTGGACTCTTCACAGGTCTAATCTATCCACCCCCTGAAGGTGAAGTAGAAGCGTTCTAAGCTTACCCTAAAATGCCTCTCCAATGCGGAATTGTAGGACTACCGAACGTAGGGAAGTCAACACTCTTCTCTGCTATAGTAAAGAGACAGGTTCCCGCAGATGCCTATCCTTTTACTACTATAGAACCCAACGTAGGCATCGTACAGGTCTCAGACAACCGTCTCAATAAACTGGCGGAAATACTCCAGCCCGAGAGAATCATACCCACTACACTCAGGATTGTTGACATTGCCGGGCTCATTAAGGGGTCTCATCACGGTGAGGGATTGGGGAATAAGTTCCTTGGGCAGATTCGGGAAGTAGACGCCATTATCCATATCGTACGGTGCTTTACGAGTGAGCAGGTCACCCATATTACTCCGGACCTAGATCCAGTCCGTGACATCGAAATCGTAAAAACTGAGCTCATCCTGAAAGATTTGGATACCGTCTCTAGGCTCATGGAAAAAGTAAGCAAGAAGGCCCAATCAGGTGATGCCAGCGCAACCAAAGAACTGACTTACCTTGAGACAATTTTATCTCATTTAGATGATGGTAGGTTAGCACGGAAATTAACTCTAGATGAACTGGGTCAAGGATTCCTCAGGGATTTATCTCTCATCACTTCTAAGCCAATGCTTTATGTTGGGAACGAGAATGAGGAGGAGGCAACCTCACATGATCTGCGAGCGGTGGCGAAAAATCTCACTGATTGGGGCAAGGAAAACAGGCAGGAGGTCATCATTTTAAGCGCTGCACTTGAGAACGAATTGGCTTTCTTGGAGGATGAGGAAGAGCGGCAATTCTTCATGGAAGAGTGGACATTGGAACAGGCAGGACTGGAAATGCTGATTCAATCTTCTTATCGCTTGTTGAAGCTTATCACGTTTTTTACAACTGAATCAAATCATGTCCAAGCTTGGACTGTTCAAAATGGTGCAACTGCTTCCCAGGCTGCGGGGCAGATTCATTCAGATTTTGAGAGAGGATTTATTCGGTCCGATGTATATCACTACGAGGATATTATTCAAATCGGCTCAGAGTTAAAACTTCGAGAGGAAGGAAAAATTCGTTCAGAAGGCCGGGATTATTTGGTCCAAGACGGTGATATCTTGCAATTTAAATTCAATGTATGAGGTAAAGTTATGTATATCTTTATGATCTTGATTTATCTGTTGACTGGTTTCTCTTTTATCTTCTTTTTGCTTACAGGGATTCAAGGGTACTTCGAATTCTACGTCATCAATGCCAACCACGCTACATTCGGATTTTTCACTGCCATCATCTATCTTTTTACAGAAGTACTAGTTATGTTTTTCTTCGTGGGAACAGGTATCAGTATTAAAGACTACATCAAGGAAAAAGGTGTTAGCACAGAATTTCATAAGAAATCTCTCGCCATCAAGAGAAAGTTGTATCCTCCGACCCTCGCTAATGTGTTTTTGGTTATGACCGTTTTTATCATCGGCGGAGGGGTGGATACCGGTAGTATACCTGGCTGGATACATGGTGTTCTATTTCTATTCGCACTCTACCATTTTGCTACTACCATCCGAACTCAGCACACCTGTTTCAAAGATAATACAGCTTTAATCCTTGAGATGACAGGAGCCACCCCAAACGGGTTATCTAATTAGTGCCTGCCGACATGATTTCTCCCGTTTCCCCTTGATTTCGTTTCACTTCGCCGTTACATTGCCCGCCATCCAAATTCATGCCTTTGCCCATAATGGATACACAAGTGAAAAAACCTGGTAAACGCCATATACAATTCCCTGTCTTCCCGGCGTGGCTGGTTTTATCTTTTCTACTCGGCTTCTCCGCATGTCGGGGTGAGGACCGCCAGACAGAAATATTATGGGACACCTACGGCATTCCCCACATCTTCGCCTCAGACAATGAAGGTCTGTTCCATGCTTTCGGGTGGGCGCAGATGGAAAATCACGGGGACCTTCTCCTGAGACTGTACGGCCGGGCCCGGGGAAGAGCGGCTGAATACTGGGGAGAATCGTATCTGGATTCGGACCTCTGGGTCCACACCAACAACATCCCGGAAAGGGCACGTCAATGGCTGACGGAGCAGGATAAACCCATTGACTCATATCTCAAGTCCTTCGTAGATGGTATCAACGATTTTGCAAATGCGCATCCGGAAAAACTTTCAGACGAAGTAAAGGTCGTACTGCCCGTACAGCCGGAAGATCCGCTGGCTCAATTCCAGTGGGTTATCAACTTTCACTTTGTCACCGATCCGGGGGCGGCAAAGTTTGATCCCTCCCATTTTGCCAGCAGCAAAGGATCCAATGCCTGGGCGGTTGGACCCTCACGGTCAACAAACGGACATGCCATGCTGGTGGCGAACCCTCATCTTCCCTGGGGTGACATGTTCACCTGGTTTGAGTCCCACTTAATTTCCCCGGATATCAATGTCTACGGCGCGGCAATGGTGGGGATGCCTTTTCTTGGCATCGCCTTCAACGAGTACCTGGGATGGACCCATACCAATAACGTCCAGGACGGGGCAGACCTCTTTGAATTAACTCTGCTTGAGGGAGGATATGAATGGAACGGTTCAATTCATCCATTCGATACACGCTCAGTCCGGCTGACCGTGAAAAATGATGATGATTCATTCACTGAACATGAGTATGAACTCAAATCTTCTGTCATCGGGCCTGTAGTCTCCAAGTCAGATGAAAAAGCCCTTGCGTTGCGGATAGTGGGATTGGATCAGTCCAACGTTTTCAGTCAGTACTGGGATATGTCCCGAGCTAAAAATCTGAAGGAATTTGAGGAAGCGATCTCCCGGCTGCAGAATCCTTTTTACACGGTCATGTACGCAGACAGGGACGGACACATTATGCACCTGTTCGGAGGTAGAACGCCCGTCCGGCCGGATCCTGAACTGGACTGGTGGGGCATCATTCAGTCGGACGGTATAGAAACACTGTGGCATGAAATCCATCCATACGGCGATCTTCCAAAAGTCATCGACCCTGAGAGCGGGTGGCTGCAGAACGCCAACGATCCGCCCTGGACGACAACCTTTCCGAAAGCTCTGTCCCGGGAGGATTTCCCCCCTTACATGTCGAAAAACTTCATGTACTTCCGGGCACAGCGTTCGGCGCGGATGCTCGCTGAGGATCCATCCATCACCTACAATGAACTCATAGCTTACAAACTTTCCACGCGGATGGAACTGGCAGACCGCCTGCTGGATGATCTCCTGAAAACTGCCGAAGCATCAGACCGGCAGATTGTACATGAAGCCGCCGCCATCCTCAGTAGATGGGACCGCAACACCGACACAAACAGCCGGGGGGCTGTTCTCTTCAAGGCATGGACAGACGAGATGAAGCTCGAAGCGTGGAAGGATGAACTTTTTTCCGTGCCCTGGGATGAAAATGATCCCATGAACACCCCCTCCGGCCTGGCAGATCCGGAGAAAGCTGTGAGGTTACTGGAAAAAGCCGCAAAGGATGTTAAGGAAACCTACGGTTCCCTGGGCGTGCCGTGGGGTGACGTGTACCGGTTGAAGAGGGAAGGAATTGACCTCCCCGCCAACGGCGGAGAAGGGGATCCCTATGGCCACTTCAGGGTAACCTACTACCGTTCCATTGATGACAACCGATTTGCCGCTGTCGGGGGCGACTCCTACGTGATGGTGATGGAATTTTCCGATCCGGTGAAAGCCATGGGTCTACTAAGCTACGGCAACGCAAGCCAGCCTGGCTCTCCCCACCGCACAGATCAATTCCCTCTCTACAGCCAGAAGAAGCTCCGGCAGGTCTGGTTGGCCCGCAGGGACATTGAAGCAAACCTGGAAAAGAGGACAAAATTTGATTAAGTCACTGCTTCGGTTCATGAGACCGCCGCCAATTCACTGATTAATGTTCGACACTTTCGGATCACAACACCTCTGGACATTGGCAACCATCGTGGTCATTCAAGTCGCAGTGCTAGTCTATGTCGGCAAGTTTGCGGCCGAGAAGTGGAAGAACATCATCCGGTGGCTGCTGGTCATAGGACTGCTTGGACACGAAGCAATTCGACACATATATTTTGCTTTCGATGGTAGATGGGACTACCATACAATATTACCTCTGCACCTCTGCGGACTTAATGTTTTTCTTGTAGCCTATGTTTTATTAACTAAAAGTCGTCGAGCATATCCTGTAGCTTACTTTTGGACAATAGGCGCTATTCACTCCATTCTGACTCCCAGCATTACAGACAGTTTTCCCAGTTATTACTACATCGAATATTTCTTTGGCCACAGCCTTACCATTTTAGGGATCTTATTTCTTATCATCACTTCTGATCTCCGGCCGACCTTCCGTTCCCTGAATATAGCTATTATTGTTTCCTTCGCAGTTATCGGACTGATAGGAGCTGTTAACCTGATCTTAGACGCCAATTATATGTATCTTCGTTACCCGCCTGAAGGCGATAATCTTGCTCAGCTGTTTCCGGACGGGAATTACTTGGTAATACTCATACTGGTGGGGATTATTCATTTCTATCTTTTCTATCTTCCTTATGGCATACGTGATTTTGTACAGCGAAAAAAACTATTTAACCCTAAATTAGATAAATTAACCAAGACTTTATGATCACAGTAAGAGCGATAGACCACATAAATTTCCGGGTGAAAAACCTGAAAGAAACAATCGAATTCTACAACTCCGTTTTTGGCTTTAAGGTAAAAGAAAGAGGAGAAACGGACGATGGGCCGTGGGTTATTTTTGGCAATCCTGAGGCTGGGTATTTCTGCGCTTATGAGTATCCCGAGCTGGATATTTCTGACAAAGGTTTGCGCATTAGTCATTTTGGTCTACACGTGGATGACTTTGAATCTCTGGAAAATAAATTAAGAGAAATGGGCGTCAATATACTTTACGGTGGTGCTGTGGACTGGGGGCGTTCTAATTCCGTCTACATCACCGACCCCAGCGGCTGGGAGATCGAGCTGACGGAACAGTTCGGAGGAGGACTTGACTGATGCGCCCGGTGGAGATCATCTTCTTTCTGCTGCTCCTGTTCAGCATGGGTACTCTTTTCTCGCCATCGGATCAAAAACGTTTCTTCTGGAAGACCATACTGCTGACAGTTATGGCAGGGGTAGCCCAATGGATTGTAGAAGGTTATCGGTGGCAGATAGTCCCGGGCTACGGTTTCCTACTGGTTCTCACTCTGATAAGTTTTAGACCTCCCAGGAAACTCCCTTTAAAAATTCTCCTATCTCTCTTTCTTATCATTGCAGTACTCCCTTCCATGTTACTCCCGGTGATCGAACTTCCCACCCCTACGGGTCCTCACAGCGTCGGCACACATACGTATCACTGGATAGATCACAACCGTCAGGAGTGGTTTACGAATGAAGACTTTCGGGACGCCCGGCAGTTGATGGTACAAATCTGGTATCCTGCAATTCCTGAAGAAGATAGAAAGCCTGTCCCCTATTTTGATCATCCTGACTACCGTGGTCCGGCTTTGGCGGCGGCGGGCAACTTCCCCTCGTTCTCTCTAACTTACCAGCACCTAACTAAAACCCACAGCTACACCGATGCCCCTGTAAATGACGGTGGTCAGTTTCCGGTGCTGATACTCTCCCATGGAATCGTGGGTACCCGTTTTCTGCATACCAGCTTAATTGAAGAATTGGTAAGTCATGGCTATGTCGTAGCTGCGCTCAATCACCCTTACGATGCGAACATCTCTGTCTTTCCTGATGGCAGCACTGCTGACTACCGTTCATACATCGGTCCGGAGGTTGCTTACGAAGATTCGGTTCTACTTCGCCGCCGGCAACTCAACACTCGAGTGGAAGATATCCGCTTCATCTTGGATCAGATGGAACAGATACAGTCCGGTAACATCAAAAGTATGTTGAGCGGACATTTGGATCTTGAGAGGGTTGGCGTACTGGGTCACTCCTTCGGTGGGGCAACCAGTGTAGAAGTTGCAGCAAGAGATACCCGTATCAAAGCGTGTCTGGTGTTGGATAGTTGGTCATTAGCCGTGGCTGACAGTATCATCAAAAGAGGTCTGGAGCAACCGCTTCTCTATATGGGCCGACCGACTTGGCCGGACAATCGGAATGATTTACTTATCAGATCATTGATAAATAACAACAGCGGTCCCGCGTATTATCTTACCTTGGAAGGAACCCACCACTTCGACTATACCGATATTCCGTTATTCTCCCCCTTTCTGAATTACATTGGTAAAGCAGGAGAAATTCCGGGGCGGCGGATTGTCGAGATAGTCAACCGTCTAACAGTGCGGTTTTTTGATATATATCTTCTGGGTATCGATACTGATTATCTCAATGTTAAATCCGATTATCCTGAAGTAAATTTTTCTGAAGTCAACTAAACTATCACAGGTGAAAAAGTAGTTTTTTCGTCCAACCTTGTTAGGCACAGCAAAATGATTGCTGCTCTTAAAATAGAAATTTTCATCCCCACTTCTCAATCTCTGAAAGATAAACGCCGCGTTGTGAACCGCATCAAAGGGCGTCTTCGCAGTCGCTTTAACATCTCTGTGGCAGAAACCGGAGGAAACGATAAGTGGCAGCGAGCGGAACTGACTCTCGCTCTGGCCAGCAACAGCAAAAATCATTTGGAGAAGGAAATCCAAAATGTACGAATAGCTATGGATAACATATGTCTTGGTTACGCTGAAATTCTTTCAGAAACCTTGGATTTCTTTTAGATAAATATTATTTCAGCGGAAAGTTAGACGACTACTTAGTCAAAACGTACTTTTCATTAGTATATTTGGAGACAGTAAATGCTTAAACTATACCTGAAAAAAGAACTCAAATATTTCAACTCCACATCTATCCAAAAAATTATACTCGTAGATAAATCGATCTTTTTGTGAGACGGTCAAATTCCCACTTCGGGCTTTATCTTCTCCTCATCCTTGCCATGATTATGTGGGGACTCTCTTGGACCAATGCTAAAATACTCGGCGCTTACGCTTCTGCATCGGTACTTACTTTTTGGCGGTTTGCCTTTTCAGGACTCTCTTTCATTCCGATACTATTGTTCACGAGACAATCTCCAAGGCTTAGCTTGAAAAGCAGTGTATTTGTCATAGGCGGAGCCCTGTCCATTACGCTCTACAACTTCGCTTATTTCTACGGAACCCACATCGGATTGGCCACAGTTGGTGGTGTTGTAGTACCGACAATGAATCCTCTGTTTACATTTATTTTAGCCATCTTAATCGCCAGACGAATCCCTCTTCAGAAAGAAGCTATTGGATTGCTGTTGGGGCTTGTTGGCGGTGCGCTCATATTAAAAGTGTGGAAATTCAATTTTGATGAACTCACCACAAGTGGGAATAGTTACTTTGTTATCTGTTCACTTTCCTGGGCATTCCTGACAGTGATTACTGCCAAAGCCAAGGATTATATTCCTTTACTCACATTCAGCTTCTGGACTTTTTCCCTGGCTGCTCTTCTTTCCTTCCCTTTTACTGTTGATTCTAATGTTATTGAAATTTTCACATACGACTGGATTTTCTGGCTCAACTTTCTGCTGGTAACGTTTGGTTCTATGGTTTTTGCTACTACCGTTTATTTCTATGGTACAGTCATTCTCGGGTCGGAGAGAGCCAGCGCTTTCATATTCACTGTACCATTAAGTGCTCTGATTTTTAGCATGATTTTTCTAAGGGAACCACTTGAAATATCAACAGTTTTGGGGGGAATCTTAGCTATGGCAGCAGTCTACATGATAAACCGAACGAAGAGGGTTTTGCCACCCACTTAGCCAAAGTTTCAATATTTCACAAATTGTCTGATTTTCACGTTCCACTTTTCATGGCCAGAATGTAAACTTTATCTTTCCTATCCCCTTAAAGAGAGACAATTGAACCGAAGAAACAGTGAACTTGAATCAACTACCTTCTTTTTGAAGGGTGGGGAAAAATATAATTCGAAAACGTGGAACTCGAAAACGTGATTCTTATTTTTTCGACTCTAAGTACTATTTGGTTAATAAATCACTATTTTCAAACCAAGCCTCTTATTGATGTCTGAATCCAAAGTTTCTCAAACTACTATCATAGTCGGCGCCCAGTGGGGAGATGAAGGCAAAGGTAAAATCACGGACTTTTTTGCTGGAGATTGTGACTACGTCGTACGTTTTCAAGGTGGTAATAATGCCGGACATACTGTTATAGTGGGTGATGAGGTTTACAAACTTCACCTGATTCCCTCCGGGGTACTCTATCCAAATCCAGTATCTGTAATAGGTGCCGGAGTGGTGATTGATCCAAAAGTGCTGCTCTCGGAGATTGCGTCACTAAAGGGGCGACAGATAGAACCCAAATTGATGATTAGCGAAAGAGCTCATGTCATCATGCCTTATCATATCATAATGGATGAGTGTCTCACCGGGCATCAGGGAGATCTGGCAGCGGGAAGTACCAACCGAGGTATCGCTCCCGTTTATGCTGACAAGATGTATCGCCACGGCATTCGCATGGGTGATCTAATGGAACCTGCCATTTTTGAGGAAAAACTCACCAAAGCATTCTCTTTCAATAAAAATGTAATTGAGAACGCATTCGGAACCCGCTTCGACCTCAGTTTTGACAGCATCTATACTGAGTATTTAGATTATGGTGAAAGGCTAAAAGGATATTTAGCTGATGCTGAACTGGAACTCTACAAGGCTTACCGTGAAGGAAAAACAATTCTCTTTGAGGGTGCTCAGGGAATATCACTGGATGTGGATCATGGACTCTATCCTCATACAACAAGCTCCAACATGGCAGCAGGACATGCCTCAACCGGTTCAGGAGTAGGTCTCAATGGAAATCGACGGGTTATCGGCGTAACAAAAGCTTATGTAACACGTGTGGGCATCAGTCCTTTCATTACTGAGCAAACCGATGATAATGGTGAAAGACTTCGCGAGAAAGGAAATGAGTTTGGCACTACAACTGGAAGACCTCGACGTATCGGCTGCCTCGATCTTGTCCAACTGCGCCAAGCTGTTCGCGTTCACGGTCTAACCGAAATCGCTCTTACTAAACTGGATATCCTGTCGGGGTTCAATCCAATTCGCATCTGCACAGCTTATAAAATCGGGGAAGACATTTACACTGAGATGCCGGCAAGCCTCGAAAAAATGCGACAGGCAGAACCTATCTATTCTGAAGTGTCAGGGTGGGAAGACACAATGCCAAAAGACATTGACAGATACTGTAAAGAAGGGTACGACAGTTTACCAGACACTATGCGCAGCTATATAAAACTCATCGAAGAAGAAATTAGTTGCCCTATTACTATCATATCTCTTGGGCCAGAGCGAACTCAAACTATTATACGTTCAGGCAATTGAATTTTACAACTGAGATCATCGATTTTAATGCTTTGTCGCAAGACGAAATAAAATCTACGCTAACCAACAACGGCCTCACATTGACACCTGAAGAAACAGTTAAAATACAGAACGAGATTCTACACCGCCCACCATCTCTAGCTGAATGCGTCCTCTGGTCAATCCAAGGTTCGGAGCACTCCTCTTACAAAAGCAGTCGTCCTCATCTGAAGCAATTCGTAACCGATGGACCGACGGTTGTCCTAGGTGCTAAAGAAGACGCCGGTGTGGTAGCAGTCGCCACCGATAAAGAGGGAAACCGTTACTGTGTGGTAATGAGCCATGAATCACACAATCATCCATCACAAATTGTACCATACGAAGGTGCTGCCACTGGTATTGGCGGTAATGTTCGGGACGTTTGCTGCATGGGCGCTGAAGTTATCGCAGTGGCAGACGGACTCCGTTTCGGTGATATCAGTTCCCCCAAGACGAAATGGATTCACGAAGGGGTGGTGGCAGGAATCGCCGGCTACGGGAATCCCCTTGGGATCCCAAATCTATGCGGCGACCTATACTACGATGAAGGGTACAACGATAATTGTCTGGTAACAGTGGTTACGCTGGGTATTGTCCGGGAAGATGAGGTTATCCACTCTACAGCTCCAGAAAATGCCGACGGTTACGATTTGATCCTTGTAGGAAAACCCACTGATAACAGCGGTTTTGGAGGCGCCAGTTTTGCTTCTCTGGAGCTGAACGAAGATGAGAAGGAATCAAAAAAAGCCGCAGTACAGGAACCAAATGCATTTCTGGAACGACACATTTTAAAATCGACTTATGCTCTCTTTGACATCATCAAGGAACAGGATGCATTGGATAAGGTGGGCTTCAAGGATTTGGGTGCGGGCGGTATCGCCTGCGCAAGTGTGGAGCTCGCCGATAGTGCGGGATACGGCGCTGAACTGTTTCTTGACCGGGCACATATAAGCATGGACAACCTTCATCCATCCGTCGTCCTCTGTTCCGAAACACAGGAGCGATTTATGTGGGTCGCTCATCCCGACTTGACGCCGCTTATTCTGGAGCATTATAACAAGACCTTTGACTTCCCCGAAACTTCCAAGGGAGCTGAGGCAAGAGTTGTGGGGAAAATCAGAAGTGATAAACAATATATCGTGCATTCCAACGGAGAAATTATCATAGATGCTCCTGCAGAGCAGGTGACGAAAGGACTTCTCTACAACCGTCCTTACTCCAAAACGGTTACGCATTTGACCGAGCCGGACATCCTTGAGCCTTATGATTACAATGATACTCTACTAAAGATATTATCCCATGAAAACGTCGCTTCCCGGCAACCAGTTTTCGAGACTTACGACAAGCAGGTACAAGGCCGTACTCTAGTAGAAAGCGGCGACGCGGATGCTGGCGTTATGCAGCCGTTCAACAGCGATGATTTCCCAGCAGAGATACGGTCCACAGGTATTGCTCTCTCCACAGATCACAATCCTCGTTACAGCAAAATTGATCCTTACTGGGGAGCGGTAAACGCCGTAGTGGAGTCCATGCGGAACGTATCTGCTGTGGGAGCGATTCCCGCCGCCATTACAGACTGCCTCTGCTTTGGAAATCCGGAGAAGGAAGATCAGATGGGACAGTTTGCGGAAGCTGCCCGGGGCGTTGCCGAGGCGTGCAAGAACATTCACCTGAAAGATCATCCGGAAGAAGCTACTCCTATCATCGCGGGGAATGTCTCTTTCTACAACGAATCACAGAATGGAGCCATACCACCCAGTCCCATCATCGCCTGTCTGGGCAAAATGGAAGACGTAAGTCAGGCAGTCACTCCTCACTTCAAGCAAATCGGATCTGTTCTTCTTATGGTAGGCGAACGGAAGAATGAATGCGGCGGGAGCATCTATTATGCTCTCCATGACGAACTGGGAGCTAATGTACCTCAACCGGATATCACAAAAGTCGAAGCCCAAATTTTTGCAGTAACCGATGCCATCTCTGCAAGTCTTATTCTCGCCTGTCATGATATTTCTGAAGGGGGTATTGCCGGCGCTTTTGCTGAAATGAGTTTTCGGAACGGTATCGGTTGTAACGTAACCATTCCGGGTAAGCTGCGGGCAGACAGATTGCTTTTCTCGGAATCGGGTGGATTTGTGATAGAAGTGGCCCCCGACAATCTTGAATCAGTCATGGGAATCTTTTTATCGCGGGATGTTGAAATGACCAAAATTGGCGAAACCACTGCTGAAGCAATTATGAAAATAAACAATGTTGTGGATTTACCTGTTGCCGTAGGGAAAGATGCGTGGGAGAGTGGTTTGAGAGACAAATTAGGGTGAGTAAAATCAATTATAAATCCGCTGGGGTTGACATTGATGCCGGGAACGAAGCGGTGGCTCGCATTAAAGATAATGTGAAGTCAACCTTCACAGAAAACGTTCTCACGGAGCTCGGTAGTTTTGGCTCCCTTTTTGATCTCAAACCCATACTGGAAGAGTATGAAAATCCTGTACTGGTTCAGAGCATTGACGGTGTGGGTACAAAAACCATAATCGCCCGGATGATGGGCAAGTATGACACCATTGGTATAGACCTTTTAAGCGCCTGCGCAAATGATATCATCGTCATGGGCGCTCGTCCGCTAACTTTTTTGGACTACATTGCCAACGATAAACTGAAGCCTGAAATTGTTGAAGAAATTGTATCCGGAATGGTAAAGACATGCAAGGAAACGGGTGTCTCTTTGGTGGGGGGAGAAACAGCAGAAATGCCGGACACTTATCTCCCCGGCGAGCACGACTTGGTTGGTGTCATTACCGGTGTGGTGGAAAAAGATAAAATCATCACTGGCGATACCATTCAGCCCGGCGATGTGGTGCTGGGTTTACCATCAAGCGGACTGCATACAAACGGCTATTCTCTGGCACGGAAACTCTTTTTTGATGCGGGCGAGTTTGATGTGAATGATACCATCCCAGAATTGGAGAAAACTGTTGGTCTCACTTTACTGGAAACCCACATTAATTATACGAATCATGTTTTTTCTGTTTTAAACCAAAACATTAATATTAAGGGCGTGGCTCACATTACAGGGGGGGGGTTGTTGGAAAATATTCCACGAATTTTACCGGATGGGTGTTGTGTTGAAATCCGAAAAGGATCATGGCCAGCTATTCCGGTTTTTAATGTAATGAAATCCATAGGCAATGTGGATGAAGAAGAAATGTATCGCACCTTTAACATGGGAATCGGAATGGTCTTTATTGTGGATCCAAACGATAAGGATTCGGTGAAAGATGTGCTAAAAATTCTTACGAATGTTTATGAGATTGGTTCTGTAGTGAGTGGAGAGAAACATGTTATTCTTAAATAAAAAAGCCACAGAGGCAGAAAGAATACATAATTTTTTACTTCAAAAAACTCTGTGGGCTCTGTGGCTTTGCGGCTAAATAAATGAAAATAGCCATCATCCAATTCCCCGGCAGTAACTGCGAGCGCGAATCAGCACTTGCCATTAAGCGGTCCAGGATGGAACCGGTGGAATTTCTGTGGAACGAACCGATAGATAAGCTTCTCGAATGTGATGGCTATTTCATTATCGGCGGGTTCTCTTACGAAGACCGCTCCCGGGCAGGCATCATCGCCTCACTAGATCCAGTGATGAAGATCATCAGCGAAGAGGCAGAAAAAGGGAAACCAGTTTTGGGAATTTGCAACGGTGCTCAAATACTGGTGGAGACCGGGCTCGTCCCTGGCTTGCGAGGCAATCGTGTGGGCATGGCACTGTCCGACAATCGTATGGTAAAGGATGGACATATCATGGGGACCGGATATTACAATGTTTGGGTTAATGTTCAGCTGACTGCACCTTCTAACAGTTGTGCTTTTACTCGACATCTTCAGGAAGATGAGTGGATGAATATTCCCATTGCTCACGCTGAGGGGCGTTTCATGATGGACAGTGATCTTCTTAAGAAACTCCATGACAATGATCAAGCGGTTTTCAAATACTGTGATGAGAAGGGTGAAATCATATCCGATTTCCCCGTAAATCCCAACGGATCCATGGATAACCTTGCTGCCGTTTGCAACAGTGGCGGCAATATTCTGGCCATGATGCCGCATCCTGAGCGCACCACTGCCGGTGATCCCATATTTTCCTCCATGCGTGACTATTTGAAAGAGGAAACTCGGATCACCGCTACAATACTCGACTATGAACCGCACCGTTTTGCATTAGAAACTTACTGGCGGCCTGAAAAGTGCGAAGAAATCATTGTGGATCTCATCATCACCGATAACGAAGCCGTGTCCGTGGAGAATGCCTTACGACAATCGGGAATCCCAGTTTCTGTTACACGGCAGAACCACTGGGAAATTGAACTCCATACGGATGCAAGTACGGATACACTTGATAAAATCATCGTATCCGGTGAATTGTTTAACTCCAACAAGGAATCGCCTGGAGAAACTTCTTCTAATGGTGGACACTCGATCTTGGTTCGCTACAAAGATGACCTTGTGGGGCAGCATAAAAAGAAAACACTTGAAGAGTGGTTTCACATTGAAGGAATCAATAAAATAAGGAGTGGTGTGATCTGGCGTATCATTCCTGATGATGGTGCCGACGATACTCTTGGAAAAGTTCTTCAAAGTCATATCCTGTTCAATCCCTATTCTCATGACGGCTACAAATATGAGTGATGAATGAATGACTGACTATACAAAAATAATCGCGGCTGATCTGGGTAACTGCCTAACGGAAACCAAACTTTCTAATGGAAAAAAGTACAGAGGGAAAGTTCGGGACAGTTACGAGCTGGAAGATCGTTTAATCCTGATAACTACTGATCGACAAAGCGCTTTCGACCGTATTCTTGCTGCCATCCCGTTCAAGGGTCAAGTGCTGAATCAGACCAGCGCATGGTGGTTTGAGCAGACGAAGGAAATAATCTCGAACCATGTGATAAACGTCCCTGATCCTAATGTGACGGTGGCAAAAAAGTGTACGGTTTTTCCCATTGAGTTCGTCGTACGGGGATACATCACCGGAAGCACCAGCACATCGCTTTGGACAGTTTATAATAGCGGCGACCGGGAGTATTGCGGCAATGTGTTACCTGATGGATTGGTTAAGAACCAAAAACTTGATACCAATATGCTCACCCCTACCACAAAGGAAGAACATCATGATCGCCCCATATCGCCTAGTGAGATTGTCAACGAAGGGTGGATGTCTCAGGAAGATTGGGATTATTGCAGCGGGAAAGCGGTGGAGCTTTTTACTTTTGGGCAGAAGACAGCTGCCGAAAATGGAATGATCCTAGTGGACACTAAGTACGAAATGGGACGTGATGAAGATGGACATATTATGCTCATCGATGAGATTCACACGCCAGATTCAAGTCGGTACTGGTTGGCGGATAGCTATGAAGCACGAATCAATGCAGGTAAGGAGCCGGAAAATATTGACAAGGAGTTTCTGCGCCTCTGGTTTGTGGGCAACTGTGACCCTTACAATGATAACGTTCTGCCGGATGCACCCGAAGAACTCGTCATTGAACTTTCGAAACGTTATATTCAGCTATACGAAATGATTACTGGAAAGACATTTTCATTCCCGGATCACAAAATTCCCATAAATAATAGGATACAACAAAACCTATCGGAGCAGTTATGAGCGGAAAAGCAGTATTAATTTTAGGTTCTACTTCAGATGAAGTTTTCGCCGAAAAAATCACAAATAAACTGAGCGAGTTAGACGTCCCATTTGATCTACATGTGGCATCTGCTCATAAACAGCCTAAAAAAGTTTTGGAGGTCATTGAGTCTTATCAAAAAGAACGCGGAATTGTGTATATCACCATAGCAGGGCGGTCTAATGCCCTCTCCGGTTTTGTTGCGGCGAATTCTAATTCCCCAACTCTGGCATGCCCGCCTTTCAAAGATAAAACTGACATGCTGGTGAACATCCACTCCACCCTCCAAATGCCAAGTAACACTCCTGTGATGACTATTCTCGATCCCGGCAACTGTGCTCTTGCTGTGAAAAGGATTCTTGGTGGTTAACCCTCTCACTTCGATTTCACCTTTAGACGGACGGTATAGTAAAGCGGTCGAAGAACTGACCGAATACTACTCTGAACCTGCTCTCATGTACTACCGCATCAAAGTTGAAATCGAATACCTGATCGCCCTAGGCAATGAAAAAGGAATCAAAGAGCTACCGCCATTTTCCAAAACAGAACAGGTCAAGTTGCGCAATATTTACAAAAACTTTAATTCCTCTGCCGCTCAAAAAGTCAAAGAAATCGAAGCCACTACAAATCACGATGTTAAGGCTATTGAATACTATCTTCAAGGCAGAGTAAAAAAATCTCTCCATCCGTGGATTCACTTTGCTCTTACATCAGAAGATGTGAACAACCTCGCTTACGCTCTCATGTGGCAAGACGGCATGAAGCTAAACTACATTTCCGTACTGCACAAAGTACTCAGCCGGATGAAGAGCTTTGGGCGACGCTATAAAGAATTACCTCTTCTGGGGTTGACACACGGTCAGCCCGCTACCCCTACCTCGTTGGGAAAGGAATTTGCCGTTTTCGCCAGTCGCCTCCAAAGACAACACCAGCAAATGAAGAGTCATCAGCTCCAAGGGAAAATGTCCGGAGCTACTGGTACATGGGCGGCCCATGCTACTGCCTATCCAAATGTCAACTGGTTCAGTTTCAGCAAGCGGTTTGTGAAATCACTTGGGCTGGAACCGAATCTTATCACCACTCAGATCGAGTCTAATGACTCTCTGGCTGAAAGCTACCACAATCTCATCCGGGTGAATACCATTCTGCTGGATTTCTGCCGGGATGTTTGGCACTACATCAGCAGAGGTGTTTTCGATCAGAAGACTAAAAGTGGTGAGGTGGGCTCCAGCACTATGCCTCATAAGGTGAATCCCATCCACTTCGAAAACGCTGAAGGAAATCTGGGCATCGCCAACGCTTACTTGTCTCATCTGGCGCAGACACTGCCCGTTTCCCGAATGCAGCGTGACCTGTCCGGCAGCACCGTCATCCGCAATCAAGGCGTACCGCTGGCTCATTCTCTGTTGGCTTGTAAGAACATCCTGGTAGGGTTAGAACGACTCACTGTCAACCGAAAAAAAATCCGGGAGGAGTTAAACGAACATTGTGAAGTACTGGCTGAAGCTATCCAGACAATTCTCAGGAAAACCGGAGACCCACAACCGTATGAGCGTCTGAAAAAAATGACTCGCGGACAAAAGCTTACACGAGAAGATATAATAGAATTTGTACAGTCACTCAATCTCCCGGACAACGAAAGAAATGTGCTACTTAATTTGTCACCGGAAAACTATACAGGACTGTCAGCAAGAATCGTTGAGGAAATGTCATAGCCATGTGTGGTGTAGTCGGAATCATCTCCACGCATAAGCCTGTGGCTGGCGACCTCTATGAGAGCCTAATCCATCTTCAGCACCGGGGGCAGGATGCCGCCGGAATCATGACCTACAACCAGCGTTTTCACGTAAAGAAGGGGACAGGCCTCATCCGCGATATTTTTGATGAAAACAACATGGCTCGTCTCCTTGGTAACGTAGGTATTGGCCACACAAGATATCCAACTGTGGGCGGCGTCAGCATTGAGGAAGCCCAACCTGTTATGACCAATGTTCCCTACGGCATCGCCATGGCTCATAACGGTAATTTGGTTAACTACGCTGAACTCGTGAGGGAAGTCTCTGAACTGGATAGGCGGTATGTAAACTCCTCAGTGGATATCGAAATCATCCTGCACATATTTGCTCACGAATTGGATCACCCTTCTGTAAGCATGGATGACCTCTCTCTTTTTGATCAGATATGTCAAGCAACAGAGACTGTATTCAATCGAGTCAGTGGAGCTTATTCTGTTGTGGGCATGATTATGAATCGAGGGATGGTTGTCTTTCGAGACCCTCATGGTATCCGACCACTTGTAAGAGGCGAGCGTAAAAACCAAGACGGCACAACAGATTATATTTTTTCATCAGAGACCACTATGTTTTACGTCTTAGGATACGAACCGACAGGAAACGTCGCTCCAGGTGAAGTGATCTTCATTGAAGAAGACGGCACGTATCACAGCCGTATTCTTCGCACGGAACAGTTCACCCCTTGCATATTCGAGTACGTTTACTTCTCCCGGCCTGATTCCATGCAGAACGAGATTAGTGTCTATCGATCGCGCCTCAGGATGGGACAGAACCTCGCTCAGCGCTGGAAGGAGAATCACCCGGATGCAACACCGGATATTGTTATCCCAGCCCCCTCTACGGCTAATACCGCAGCTTTAAGCTTTGCCCATGAACTGGGCGTCCGCTACTCGGAAGGGCTTTACAAGAATCCATTCATTGGTCGAACGTTCATTATGCCGGGGCAGGAAGCCCGGAAGAAATCGGTCCGCTACAAACTGGTACCTCAAGAATTCGAGATTCGTGATAAAGATGTTCTCATCGTAGATGACAGCATCGTCCGTGGTAATACCAGCCGTGAGATTGTCCGGATGGTTCGGGAGTTTGGTGCCAGGAAAATCTATTTCGTCTCCGCTTGTCCGCCGGTAAAATTCCCCTGCTTCTACGGTGTGGATATGCCTACAAAATCTGAGTTGATTGCCTCTTCACGTTCGGTTGAAGAAACACGAAAGTACATGGGTGTGGATATTCTCATGTACCAGGAAATCAAAGATCTCGTGGAAGCGGTTACCCGCGTGGGTGAGCACAATATTGACCGACCGTGTATGGCATGTCTGGACGGTCAGTACATTACGGGTGATGTGGACGAAGAGAAAATGCGTCTCATGGAAAACCAGCGAAATCTCGAGAGATCAAATCTACCCTGATGATACTTCTGCTCGGCTCAGGAGCGAGAGAACACGCTATCGCAAGAGCCTTGGCTTGCTCTCCGCAAAACCCAGCTATCGCCTGTTTAGCCGCCAACAATAATCCCGGAATCCAGAAACTTGCTGAAGAGTTTAAAGTAGGCAGCATAAGCGATCCGAAATCTGTCGTCAGTTTTGCTCAGAAGTGCTGCGCTAAATTGACCATAATAGGCCCGGAAGCTCCGCTGCAGGCTGGTGTAGCAGACGCATTATGGAATGCCGGGATTCCTACAGTTGGTCCTAAGAAAGCTCACGCTCAGATAGAGACGAGTAAAGGGTTCACACGTGATCTATTAGCAAAATATAACATCCCCGGCGGACCTCTCTACCGGCGGTTTGATTCTCTTGATGGAGTGGCAGAGTTTTTAGAAGAGCTGGGGGAAGACTATGTAGTCAAGTACGACGGGCTCATGGGCGGCAAAGGGGTAAAAGTTTCCGGCGATCATCTCCATTCACATGACGAAGCTTTGGACTATTGCACAAAACTCGTTAACCGGGGCGGTTCATTCGTGGTAGAGGAAAAACTCATCGGTGAAGAATTCTCTCTCATGAGTTTTTGCGATGGTGAACATTTAGCTCACATGCCCCCGGTCCAGGATCACAAGCGGGCTTACGAGGGCGACGAAGGTCCCAATACCGGCGGTATGGGCAGCTACTCAGATGCCGATCACAGCCTCCCCTTCCTTACAGATGATGACATTTCCCACGCCCAGCAAATAAATGAAACTACGGCGCAGGCTCTGAAAAAGGAGTTCAGCGAAGGATACAAGGGCGTCCTCTACGGCGGGTTCATCGCCACGGCTGACGGTGTAAAACTTATTGAGTACAACGCTCGACTGGGCGATCCGGAAGCAATGAATGTGCTGCCTCTTTTGGAGTCAGATTTTGTGGAAGTGTGCCACGGAATTGTAAATGGGAATTTAGATGAAAGGAACGTTTCGTTCAGCCGCCGGGCAACGGTCTGCAAATACGCCGTTCCGGAAGGGTATCCGGACAGTCCCGTAAAAGGCGAACCCATTGATGTTTCCTCCGTCACTGATACCAGCCAACTCTACTACGCTTCCGTGGATATGAAAGACGGCACGCTCATAGAAGCTGGCTCCCGGACGGTAGCATACGTAGGAATCGCAGGGTCGCTTGTTAAGGCGGAGGCGAAGGCGGAGGGGGAGATTTCAAAGGTTCGAGGACCGCTGTTTCATCGGACGGACATTGGAACGACAGAGCTAATTCAGAAGCGGGTTGAGCACATGCAAACCCTCAGGAATTAACATGGCTTCAACAAATCTCGGCGTCCTCGGTTCCACCAAAGGCACTGACTTACAAGCTATCATTGATGCCATCGCGGAAGGCATGCTCGAGGCATCTATAGAAATCGTCATAAGCAACCGGAAGAAATCTTTCATCCTGGAGCGAGCCCAGAACCACGGTATCAATGCTGTCTTTATAAGTCATAAGGAACATGAGCGAGAAGAGTTCGATTGCGAGATGACGGAACTGCTGGAAGCCAAGGGAGTGGAGCTCATTCTCCTCATAGGTTTCATGCGGATTCTCTCGCCGTGGTTCTGCAACCACTGGAACAGCCGTATACTAAACGTCCACCCTTCTCTCCTCCCCAAATATGCCGGCGGTATGGACATGAATGTACACGAAGAGGTGCTGAAGAATGAAGATGACGAAACGGGCTGTACCATTCACATCGTCACGGCGGAGGTGGATGCAGGACCCATCGTAGTACAGAGGAAGTGTACTGTAGAAACTGACGACACTCCCGAAACAGTTAAGGCAAAGGTGCAAACGCTGGAAGGAGAGGCTTTTCTGGAAGCTATCAGGATATTTCAAAACAGTGAAGGACCATGGAGCAATTAGTGAATACGGAAAAAACGTCTGTTAAAACCGCTTTAATTTCTGTTTCTAACAAAGAGAATATCATTGAACTTGGAAAAGGGTTAGATGGTCTTGGCATAGAGATTATCTCCACCGGCGGCACAGCCAAAGCTCTGAGAGATGTAGGCATTACCGTCACCAATGTTTCCGATTATACCGGTTTCCCGGAAATCATGGAGGGGCGGGTGAAGACCATCAATCCTCTGGTAGAGGGTGGTATTCTAGGCCTGCGGGACAAGCACGCAGAGGATGCCGAAGCTCACAATATAAAGTGGATCGACCTTGTGGTTTGTAATCTCTACCCTTTTGCTGAAACCATCCAGAAACATGATGTTACTCTCGATATAGCACTAGAGCATATTGATATTGGCGGAACCACAATGATTCGCTCTGCCGCTAAAAACGTTGGGTGGGTGGGAGTCGTGGTAGATCCCGCCGATTACGATTCCGTATTGAATGAGCTTCAGGAGCATGGCGGTTTGACATTCGACACCAGAAAGCGGCTCTCCGCCAAGGCTTATGGGCATACCACTAAATACGACACTCTCATTCACAATTACCTGAAGAGTGAACCACTGTCCGATGACTTTTCACTGACATTCGAGAAGTATTACGACCTCCGCTATGGTGAAAATCCTCATCAGCAAGCCGCCGCTTACAAAGCTCCCATCGCTACCGGATCAAATATCTTAAACGCTGTTATTCATCAAGGAAAAAAGCTCTCCTACAACAACATCATGGATGCTGACGGAGCTCTCGACTGCGTGAAGGAATTCGATGAGCCAGTGTGTGTGGTGGTCAAGCATACTAATCCATGCGGTGTCGCCACGGGAGAAGATATCACAGACTGCTTCCATCGTGCTTTCAACGCAGATTCACTTTCTGCTTTCGGCGGAATTGTCGCTCTTAATAGAACATGCACGACTGATATTGCCGAAGTTCTCCGGAAGATCTTTATCGAAATTGTGCTGGCGCCAGATTTTGAAGCCGGAGCACTGGAACTGTTCGCTAAGAAGAAAAACCTTCGGGTATTAGAAATCGGTCAGCTTGAAAGTCGCGACCCCAGATTGGAATACAAATATGTAGATGGCGGGCTGCTGGTTCAGGAGACAGATGTCAAAACAATAGTGCTTGACGACCTTACTACTGTGACAAAAGTAAAACCGTCGGATCAGAACATGGTCGACATGCTCTTCGGCTGGAAAGTGCTGAAACATGTCAAGTCCAACGCCATCCTCACAGCTAAAGACAACACCACCCTCGGCATCGGACCCGGTCAAGTCTCGCGGGTAGATGCGGTAGAAATCGCTGTCCGCAAATCGGGAGACTATCTTGATGGGAGCATTCTCGCTTCAGACGCCTTCTTCCCTTTTCGTGACTCTATAGATCAGATAGCGGAGACAGGAATCAAGGCAGTCATACAACCGGGAGGATCTATCCGGGACGAAGAGGTTATTGAGGCGTGTGATGAGCATGGGATCGCCATGGTGTTTACCGGGGCAAGGTGCTTTAAGCACTAAAAAAATATAGCACCTATTTTAGGAATAAAATTTTCCTCACCACTCGCTGTTCGCCGGATTCTAACCTTATAATATAAATCCCAGAAGAAACTATTTGATTTTCCTCGTCGCGGCCGCCCCAAAAAGCTGCATGTTCCCCCGCTGGCAGAACATCTTGAGTGAGACTCTTCACTTGACGGCCCAACAGATCATGAATCGTCAGTTCAACTTTCTGCTGCGATGGGAGTTGAAAGCGAATCTCCGTTCGAGCATTGAAAGGGTTCGGATAAACCGGATGTAATGTCAACACATCGGGCAAGGCAGGATTAATCTCCACAGAACTTTCCTCATCGGTATAATAATATCCGAACAGGATCATCATCTCATCTGATCCCAGCAGACCAAATTCAATGGGTTCGTCTGTCCAGTTGTAATAGGTTGCAACCAACTCAAGTCCTTGGTCTGTATCCAGGTAAAGCGGAGGATCCAGTTCCAGGATCGGCGGATGTTGCCAGTCATTAGAAAAATAAACCAGCTCACCATCCTGCTCACCCCCGACAATGTACACCTGAAAGTCCAGCATATGTTCATGAGCGTGAGAAAACAGCTGAAATACATTTATCGGTTGCCCATACACCTCATCGATCCAATACGTTCTTGTTACTGTTGTCGTATCATGGGGAGGCAGTATAAAATCCCGGTTATTTAATGCCAGAGTGTGAGCGATAGCTTCCACTTCTTCTGGCTCGGCATAATGAATGTTGAGATACACTTCACCCTGGTAAGTGGTGTCTGATAGGTTAATGTAATGAGAATTGAGATCCAGACCTCTTGACACATTGAGTTTTAGGGCAGTTCCCGGGGGGAAATGGTAGTTTAACTGTGGCCACTGCGTCCCGACACCAAATGAGTGATACAGCATCTGGATTAAGTTTGCATCAATGTAGTTCCCGAATTCATCCCGTAGATCCCGATAAACAAAAGGTTCGGGGAGCAACCAGGGGGGAATATCATTCCGGAATGTGTAAGCAATAAAGTGGTGGCTCCCCGGACGCATCATAATTTCAAATCTTTTTATATAAATAAACTCAAGAGAATCCAATGGTACCCAGTAGAGAAATTCCCTTTCATAATTGGGGGGAACGTCAAAAGGTCCAAGCTGCAGCTGCAGTCCGAATTCAGGGGGTGCCAGAGGTACAAATTCCGGGGGTTCATATCGTGTGGTGTCATCCAGCAGGGTTGTATCTGCGACGACGCCTTCTTCAGGGGCACCGCCTAGAATCCATTCCTCTATAAAATTTAATTCACCATGGGTTAGAACTGGTAAACCCAGAGGCATTACGGCTCCGTAGTAGGGATGATCGGAGTAGAAATGCTCTTGCTCGGGTGCATTGATCTTTTCCCAGAGGAAGCTGTTGTAAAGGCTCAGCAGCCCTTCTGTCCCCACGCGGACTAACCCATCTTCCGCAGCGGCACTGTTATTGGGAACTACATTGATGAGTTCTTCGTAAGCCGCATCTTCTGTGAGTATAAGGTCCGACTGTTCCGCAAAAGTTGTTCCATCAATGTGACAGCCGATACAGTTCACATTCCATATCTGCTCTTGGATAACCTGCCAAGTAGAGGGTTCCTGAGCATGTATTAAGCAGGTTAATACACCAAATAGTAAGAGTTGCAGCAATTTCCTAGTTACTGACATACATTTCCTCTATAAAATGGCCATATCTTTTTTCAATAACATTCCGCTTGACCTTTAAAGTGGGCGTAATCTCGTCCTTGTCCTGGTCAAAGTCCTCCTCCAATATATGAAATGTTTTTATTGTTTCGTAAGATGCCAACTCACCGTTGAGCCGTGAAATCTCTTTAGAAATACAGTTCTTGACTGCCTTCTGCTGAGATAAATCCCTCAGATCTTTGTATATCACTCTGCTGTCTCGGGCGAACTTGGTGATTTCATCTTCATCCAGGGTCAGCAGTCCAACGAGGTATTTCCGCCTGTCACCAAAGACCGCAAATTGGCTGATATAGCGAGACGTTTTCATGAGATTTTCAATGTTCTGCGGCGCCACGTTCTTTCCCCCGGCAGTGATGATCAGGTCTTTCTTTCGATCTGTGATCCAGAGATAGCCGTCTTCATCCACTCTTCCTATATCACCGGAACTAAGCCATCCATCATCGCTAATGAGTTCACTAGTCGCCTCCTGATCTCCCAAGTATCCTTGGCAGACATGATCTCCCCTGGTAAGGATTTCTCCGTCTACAGCAAGGCGCATCTCAGTATCAGGCAGAACTTTACCTACTGAACCTAAGCGATTGTCATCAGCAAGATTCACAGATATTAGGCCCGAAGATTCCGTCAATCCATACACTTCAAATACATTCAACCCCATGTTCTGCATCCAGGAAAGAATCTCAGGACTGATAGGAGCTCCACCTGAAACAAGAAAATTTAAATTACCGCCCATGAAATCCCGAACCTTTCGTAAGGCCATCCAGTCGAGGAGTGAATGAAGCAACAATTGATATAACGGCAAAGGTTTATGCTGCAGACGTAAATCCTTTTCCCGGCAACCAGCCTTTTCCGCCCAACTAAAAATAACTTTCTGAAAACGAGTCGCATCATCAATCGCTGATGTGATTTTGGAGTGGAATTTTTCATACACTCGTGGTGTACCAAAATGAAAAGTTGGGCCCACCTCCTTCATATTGAAGATAAGATCATCCATGCTCTCAGCAAAAGCTGTTTGGGCTCCACTCGCTAACTTGATAAATGAGCCTACCATTCGTTCTGCAATGTGTGCCATAGGAAGATAAGCAATAGATAGATCATCTGGGGTCAGTTTTAGGGAAGTCGCAATCTGTCGAGCCATAAAAACCACATTCCCATGACTTAAAACCACTCCTTTTGGTGGCCCAGTGGTGCCTGACGTATAGACAATAGTAGCCGTGTCCTCCTGCCTGATATTCTCTCTACGCTTCAGTAAACTTTCCAAATCTTCTGCTAGCTTTTCTAAATCTTGGAATGGAATGACACGGAAATCATTGCACTTATAGCGATCAAAAACGACAGCCTTCTTCACGTGAGGAACACTATCCCATATCTCCAGAAGTTTGTCTAACTGCTCTTGATCTTCAAGGAAGATGGCAGAGCACTCTGAGTGTCCGATGATATACTCACATTGTTCAGCTGTGTTGGACTGGTATATTGGGACAGTTACAGCACCACAACTCATGATAGCAATATCGGCCAAAATCCATTCCAGTTTTGTTTGAGAAAGTATGGCAATATGGTCACCGGAAGTAATTCCAATAGAGATAAGTCCTGCAGCAATGGAATCTGACCGTTCTTGATATTCCCGCCATGTCAGCGGCTCCCACCAACCTTTATCCTTATGATAAAGTGCCTCAGCATCGGGTATCTGTTGATTCCACCACGCCAGCATTTCCGGCACGGTCTGTATTCTCTTTGGAAGAGCTTGACTCACTGACGACCCCATATTTTAGCTCGCTTGGTGTACTTACCTTTCCCCTCACCCAAGTAAGACTCTCTAACTTTCTCTTCCTGCTTAATAATATCAGGTTCACCACTCATAAATATTTTGCCGTTCTTCATTACATAAGCATAATCAGCTATGCTTAGGGCAAGATGGATATTTTGTTCCACCAGCAGGATGGTTAATCCCTTTTTGTTTAGGTTCTTCAGGATTTCCATGATCTCCTGAACCAGTTGCGGCGCCAGGCCCAGCGACGGCTCGTCAAGAAGCAGGATTTTCGGATCAGCCATGAGGGCTCTTCCTATGGCAAGGATTTGTTGCTCACCTCCGGATAGAGTGCCGGCGTATTGGCCAAGTCTATCTTCTAATACTGGAAACAAACTCAACACCTCATCAAATCTTTCCTTTTGTTGTGCCTTATACCCTCCCAGCTTTAAGTTTTCTGCCACCGACAACTCAGTGAATACCATCCGTCCCTGAGGGACATGTACTACACCAAGACGGATCCGCCGACGCTCAAATATAATTTCACCATACTCGGCTTGAACCACTCCGCTGATAGTTCGTAAGAGAGTCGTCTTTCCGGCACCATTGGAGCCCAACAGGGTAACAAACTGCCCCTTCTTGATAGATATACCGACCCCGTGTAATACTTTTATCTTACCGTAAAAAGTTTCTACACCGCGAAGCTCAAGCATGGCCGTTTCCTTCGTGTTCGGTACCGAGAAATACCTCCAGTACTTGGGGATCTGTTTTAACTAAATCAGGCGCACCTTCAGCTAATAGTTTTCCTGAATTCAGTACGGCCACACGATCAGAAATTCCCATTACCAAGCTCATATCATGCTCGACCAACAACACTGTTATCTTAAGTTCATCCCGTATATCGGTTATGATCTTTCCTATTTCAGCTGTCTCCTGCTCATTCATCCCGGCTGCCGGTTCATCAAGCATAATAAGCTTGGGCTTAACCGCAAGAGCTCTTGCCAGCTCCACAAGCTTCTGGATTCCAAAAGGCATTCCTGCGGGGCGGCTCTTTTCAAATCCGGATATCCCCATAAAATCAAGTATCTCAAGGACAAGTAATTCTTGGCGTTGACGTTCAGCTCTTGATACCATATTCACTAAAGCCTGTCTCTTAGAGATCCTTTCATGTAATCCCACTAAAACATTCTCCATAACCGTCAAATAGGGAAAAAGCTCTAGATTCTGAAAAGTCCGAGCAATGCCGAGTTCAGCTACTTTATGAGGGGAAATATTGGTGATGTCTACTGCATTAAACATGATTTGTCCTCTCTCAGGAGAAACAAAACCAGATATGGTATTAAAGAACGTAGTTTTGCCAGAACCGTTGGGACCGATCACAGCAACGATTTCTCCCTTAGCAACAGTTAGGGAAAAATTATCTAGGGCGACGAGCCCGTCAAAACGAACGTAGAGATCTTTAGCTGAGAACAATATTTCGGTGCTGTATCTCCTGCTGGTAAAACCGGATGGAGCTCACTCTCCTACAAACCGCGTAACTGGGGTTGGAGTACCATCTTTAACCTGTAGAACAATTGTCTTAGATCCGCCGGCTCGATCACCCGGTCCATAGGTAATCGCAGGGTGTGGACTACCGCGGAATTCTTTCATCTTCTCCATCCCTTCCACGAGACCATCTCTTGTCAGATCTGCCCCGGCTAAATGGAGTCCCTCAACCAGAACTTGTGCTGCGGCAAATCCGTAGAAATTGTAGAACCCCATCTGGTGCTCCGAATCATACTTCTGAAGCAACTCACGGTAGAGAACAGCAGAAGGATGTTCAGGATGCTGGGGCGGTATCATGTAGATATTACTGATGAACCCTTCTGCAGCAGTACCGGCTTTCTGGGCAATTCGTGGATCAGATGCCGGAGCAAAACCGAGAAACTGAGGGGAATAGCCAACAGCTTCCGCCATTCTTAGAACATGTACTGTCTCGAGTACAAGGCCGAGGAAGACGTGCGTTGCTCCCTTGTTCCTCAAACTGGTCAAATGCGGCCCAAATGACGGAGCACTGCCTCGCTGGAACGGTTCTGCTCCAACAAATTCCCAACCGTGTGAGGCGACTCCTTCCTTAACGCCCTTCATGCAGTCTTTACCAAA
>JYMV01053106.1_pt1 | contig 32670 bp, 34 predicted proteins | sample 338911 | NCBI WGS metagenome assembly JYMV01 (sample SAMN03354496, study PRJNA234377) | hydrothermal vent metagenome | biome: Deep sea; feature: Hydrothermal plumes at the Eastern Lau Spreading Center, Western Pacific Ocean; material: Seawater | place: Tonga | collected 2009 | depth 2000 m m
TTTTAAGATCGTTTTCAGTTCTTTTACTAATTCCGGACTCGAGTTGATAAATATTGTTAAAATGAAAAGCTCTTGGGAAAGAGATAGCTTCCTGAGGAGTCATATCGTAATCAAAAATGTTATTTAATACATGAACTTGACCAACTGGTTGATATTGTCCACCCATAATACCATAAGATAAAATTGGTTTATAATTATTAAAAACCATACCTGGAATAATTGTGTGTAATGGTCTTTTTAATCCATCAATACAATTTGGATGATTTTGTTCTATTCTAAAATTTGTCCCTCTATTTTGAAATAATATTCCAGTATTATTTGATGTGATACCACTTCCAAAGACATAACAAATAGAATTGATTATTGATACAGCATTAAAATCTTTATCTACTACTGTTAAGTAAACTGTTTCAGGATGGGCAGGTATATTTAAATTTCCAACATCATAGCATTTATTTATGGATATTTTTTTTACAGTTTCTTCAATATCTGAATGAGATAATAATTTTTTAAGATCCATATCTATAAAATTTGGATCGCCAATATTTTTTTCTCTTAATTGGTAAGCTAATTTTGTTACTTCAGCTTCTATATGGAATCTCTCAGCACTATTGGCTTTATAATTTTCAATCTTTAATTTTTCTATCATTTTCATCATGAATAAAACTGTAATTCCTGGACCATTAGGTGGACATTGATGAATTATAATATCTTTATATTTACAATTAATAGTATCATTCTTGATGGTTTTTTGTTTTTCAAAATCTTCTAAAGTATGTAAACTACCAAGTTCATTAAGAGATGTTACAATGTCATTAGTAATATTGCCATTATAAAACTCATTTGCACCCTTTTTACTAATTTTTTCTAAAGTATCTGCCAATTTTATATTTTTAAATTTTTCAGATAATTTGTATGGGTTTCCATTATTTAAAAATATTTTCTTTGTATTTTTATTTTTACTTAATTTTAATTGATTTTTTTTCCAACTATTAGAAACTTTTTCTGTAACATTAAAACCATCACGAGCACATTCTATTGCTTTTAAAAATAATTGTTCAAATTCTAACTTTCCGTAATCGTTATGAATTGTTGACCAAGCATGAACTGCACCAGGAACTGTTACTGAATGAGGGCTATCTAAACCAATTTTATTGATTTTATTTTTTATAAAAAAATCTACTTTTGCTTTTTCAGGTGCAATACCTGATCCATTGTAAGAAACAGGCTTTTTTCCATTCATTGAAATGAAATTATTGCAAAACAATCTCCTCCTATTCCTGTAGCATTTGGTTCTACAACCGAAAGCACGGCTGACGCAGCTATTGCTGCATCAACAGCATTGCCTCCCTTATTAAGGATAGAAATGGCTTCTAAAGTAGCTAATGGATGTGAAGTTGCCGCTAAACCGTCCGAACTTTTGACATCTTCTTGTTTTTTAGATTTATAATTTTTCATTTAATTTTATAATGTATTTAATAAAATTTCATGTTTAAAGAAAAAAAGAAAATGTTTTTATTTTATATAATTGGATTAATTTTTTTTACATATTTGATTGTAACTTTGATAATGTATGTATTTCAAAGAAAACTTCTATATTATCCTAATATTAATAGTCAAATAATAAGTGATGGATTAATCCACAGTTTTGAAAATATAAATATAAAAACTAAAGATAATATTAATTTAAAGGGATGGTTTCATCTAAAAGATCTAAAAAAAAAAACTATTCTTTTCTTTCATGGCAATGCAGGTACATTAGGTGATAGAATTTATAAACTTAATTTTTTAGGAAATTTAGATGTAAATTTTTTAATTATCGCTTGGAGAGGTTATAGCGGTAGCAGTGGAAAACCATCTGAATTTGGACTGTATCAAGATGCTAAAAGTGCATTAAATTGGTTAAATTCAAAAGGAATAACAGATGACAAGATTGTTTTATATGGAGAGTCTCTTGGCACATCTGTTGCTATTGAAGTCGGTCAAAACAGAGATTTTGCTGGTATTATTTTAGAAGCACCCTTTACATCAATGATAGATATTGGACAAAAACATTATCCTTATCTTCCAGTAAAATTACTTTTGAAAGACAAATATGTAAACAAAAATAAAATTAGAAATGTTAAATCGCCAGTATTAGTTATGCACGGTAAAGAAGATAAGATTGTACCTTTTTATATGGGAAAAAAAATTTATGATTTAGCTAATGAACCAAAATTTAAATATTTTACTAATCATGATGATCATATGATGAATTTTGACGAAAATTTGGTTAATGAAATACATTTATTTCTAAAAAATTTAAATTAAATTTTTCTAACATTAATTAGAATTATTAATCCTAACAAAAGAAGAAATATTGCAGAAGAAAAACCAATTCTTTGACTATTTGAAATAAAAGTAACCGTACTAACTAGTAGTGGACCAATAAAAGAAGTTAATTTTCCCGATAAGGCAAATAATCCAAAACCGGACGCTTGGTTGTTTTTGTCTATTGATTTTGTAATAAATACTCTACTCGCAGATTGAATTGGTCCAATAAAAAGACCATTTATTGATGCAAAAATTAAAAAAAATATTTTTGCTTTAATAAAAAGAATTATTGCCGAAGAAACAATCAAACCTACTAAAGATAAAATAATTACAGATTTTGAAGTAAACTTGTCATTTGCATAACCACCTACTATTGCTCCTATAAAAGCTGTGATATTCATCAATACTGACAATATTAATAAATCTTTAATTTCTAGATTAAATACTCCTACAGCAAATATTCCACCCATAATTATTATTGCATTTAATCCATCCGCATAAAGCATTCTTGCTATTAAAAATTTTCCAAGGTTATTTAATCCTTTATTCCAAATTAAATTTTTGATTTTTTTTATACTATTTGACGATCTGTCTATTTTATTTTTAATTTCTTTTTTTAAAGAAAATAAAAAAGGTATTGAAAAAATTAGGTACCACAAAGCAACTACTATTGATGTTGCTCTTATATTTTCAGAATTTTCTTTTGTAAGTCCAAATGGTAAAGTATCGTTATCTATAAAAATTTTTATACAAACAATTAAAATTAATATCCCACCTATATATCCTAAAGCGAATCCAAAACCTGAAGATTTTCCTAAATTTTTGGAACTTGAAATTTTTTTTAAAATTGAATTATAAAAAATTATGCTTAATTCATAAAAAAAATTCGCCAGACCAACGATTATTAATGTATAAAACAGGTATTTTTCTGATGGTTTTGAAAACCATAAAAATGACGTTAAAATAATACAAATTATTGTAAATAATTTAATAAATAATCCTGTACAATTTTTTTTGTCAGCAAAACTCCCTAATAGTGGCCCAATTAAAGCAACTAATATCCCTGTAATTCCAATAGCCCACCCCCAGTAAGATTGTCCTAAAATAGGATTAGGAGCTATTTGTTTTGCAAAATATGTTGCAAAAATAAAAGTAATTATAATTGTTGTAAAAGCAGAATTTGCAAAATCATAAAGAGCAAAATTAAAAACTTTTTTCATTAAATTTTATAATCATATTTTATACATAATTTAAACAAATTATTTACAAAATTTTTTTAAATTATAGCTTTATGAGATTATTCTTTGCTATAGCCTTGTTATTATTTTTGACAAAAACAAGCTTTTCAAAAGATATTGATGATATATTTTTTATAGGAAAAATGGAGTCTTATAATAAAAGTTTTACTTTATATTTTAAAACAAGAAAAAAGGCTATTTTAGCAAGAGGAGAAGATTTTAATTATATAAATGACTATCCTCAAGATCTTTATATTTATGACCACAAAACAAAGGTTGATTCACCTTTGATTTCTTATGATTGGTTTCCCTCAAAAGCAAAAAGAATATTAAAACATTATGACTTTCCTGTTTTTCCAGAGGATTTTGCTTATTATTTGTTAAAAGACAATAATACTCTGATAATGATAAGTGCTATTAAAAACGTAAACAAAAATCTAAAATTTAATATCTCAAAAAAAAATCTTCAACTTTATGACAATAACGGAAAATTAGATTTTATAATTTCTTCGATAGCAAAAAAGTGTGGATATTTTGATTTGAATGAAAATTATAATTGTTCTTATATTAAGCCATTGATTTCGAATAATCTAATTAATTAGATTGGATAAATGCATTAGCAAATTTTTCTGCATTAAATATTTGTAAATCGTCTTCTTTTTCACCAAGTCCTAACGCAATTATTGGTAATTTATATTTTTTAGCTAAAGCAATAAGGATTCCGCCTTTAGCTGTTCCATCTAACTTTGTCATTATTAAACCTGTAATAGGAATAATTTTATTAAACTCTTCTACTTGGTTAATTATATTTTGACCTGATGTTGCATCTAGAACCAATATAACTTCATGAGGTGCGTTTGGGTCAATTTTTTTTGTTACATTTGCAATCTTTCTATATTCGTCCATTAAGTTTTTCTTATTTTGTAACCTGCCGGCCGTATCAATTAATACATAGTTAAATTTATTTGTTATAGCATACTCTATAGCTTTATAAGCAACTGAAGCCGGATCAGATTTCTGATTAGATTTAATTATCATAACATCTATTTTTTTAGCCCAATTTTCTAATTGTTCGATAGCGGCCGCTCTAAAGGTATCACATGCGGAAAACACAACTTTACTTCCATTAGATTTTAGAATTTTACCTAATTTACCGATGGTTGTTGTTTTACCAACGCCATTAACTCCAGAAATAAGTATTGCGCTCAATTCATTCCTATTTTTAAAAAAATTTTCATTTTCTAAAGGTTTCATTACAGTAATAATATAATTTTTAAGAATTGTATTTACTTCATCCATAATATTTTTTTTAGGATCAATTTTCTCCTGTGCAATAACATCTTTAATTTCTGATGCAGCACCAGTACCAACATCAGACTGAATTAGATAATCTTCAATTTTATTTAAAGTTTCATCATCAATTTCTTTTTTAACAATGATGTCCTTTAGACCAGAAGCAAACGTAGATGCACTTTTCTTGAAACCTAATTTAAATTTTTCAAATATTCCCATTAAATTTTTATTTCTAAATTTTTTATATCCGAAACTAGTCCTTTCATATGGATACTATCTTTATCATCAATAAAAATTGAAAGCTTGCCTAATTCAAATTCTATATCGGTTTTAGATTTTACTAGTCCATTTATTTTACCCGCATACGCAGCTGCACATGCAGCAGTTCCGCAAGCTTTAGTTAGTCCAGCCCCCCTTTCCCAAACTTTTATTCTAATTAAATTTTCATTAATTACGTTGGCAAGAGTTACGTTACATTTTTCAGGAAAAAGATTATTATTTTCTATTTCAGGTCCAATTTTCTTTAAATCAAAATCATCAATATTTTTTACAAAGAAAATTATATGAGGATTACCAACATTAATTGCTATACCACCAATAAATTCATTATTTTTTTTATCTAAAATTTTAAAATTAAGGTTTTTAGTATTCAATTCTTTATTCAAAGGTATTTCATTCCATTTTGTTTTTGGTATACCAATTTCTGTTTCAACTAATTTATCTTTTAATATTTTAGAATTTAGTATTCCAGATGATGTTTGAACATCGATCGAACTTTTATTTTTTTCTTTTGAAAGTAAATAGGCCACACATCTTGTTCCATTTCCACAAGCTCCAGAAAAACTACCATCAGAATTGTAAAACTCTAAGTTTGCATCAAGTTTATCATTCTTTTTAATAAATATTAGTTGATCACATCCAATGAAATTTCGATCACATATTTTGACTATTTGATCTTTTGATAATTGAATATTTTCTATTCTTTGATCAATGATTACAAAATCATTACCAAGACCGTCCATTTTATAAGCTTTGAATTCCATATAATTAATACTTAACTTATTTATTGACTTTTTGAACCTCTATTATAATTTGCTCTCGTTTCCGCAAAATCAGCAATTTGCGATGTCTTTGGAAACAAAGAGATCGACACTAGTCAGCGAGGGTTCGCCCACTAGTGCGGTTGCTGCTGGACGAAATTATGTTTGAAAATTTGACAAATAAATTTGAAGAAATTTTTTCTTCTTTAAAAAAAGCACCATCTCTTGATGAAAAACAGGTAGATAAGGGTTTAAGAAATATAAGGCAGGCTCTATTAGAGGCTGATGTATCTTTGCCTGTTGTAAAAGAATTTATTGAAAAACTAAAACCTAAAGCTTTAGGTGAAGAAATAATTAGATCAACATCACCAGGCCAGATGATGGTTAAAATTGTTTATGATGAGCTTGTAAATCTTCTTGGAGATACTAGTTATGATGTCAATTTAAATGCAGTTCCTCCTGTCTCAATGATGTTAGTTGGTTTACAGGGATCAGGAAAAACTACTACGACTGCAAAAATAGCAAAATATTTAGAAAAAAATAAAAAAAAGAAAATAATGATGGTTAGCCTAGACGTTTATAGGCCAGCTGCACAAGAACAATTAAAGTTTTTAGGTGAACAAAACAATATTCTCACATTACCAGTAATTGATGGACAACTTCCATCCGACATCTGTAAAAGAGCAATAAGTGCAGCTAATCTTAATGGAGCAGATATTATTTTATTCGATACTGCTGGCCGAACTCAAATCGATCTTCAAATGATGAGCGAAATCAAACAAATTGAAAGCATTATTAGTCCTACTGAAAATTTTTTAGTTGCAGATTCTTTAACAGGTCAAGTAGCAGCGGAGGTTGCAAAAGAGTTTAAAAACACAATTAATCTTACAGGAATAATTTTAACTAGGGCAGATGGTGATGCCAGAGGTGGAGCTGCAGTAAGCATGAAATATGTTTCAAAGGTTCCAATTAAATTCTTAGGAATTGGAGAAAAAATAGATAATTTAGAAGTTTTTCACCCCGATAGAATTGCAAACAGAATTCTTGGTATGGGAGATATTGTTTCTTTAGTAGAAAAAGCAGCTCAAAACATTAGTGAAGAAAATATAAAAAAAACAGAAGAAAATTTAAAAAAAGGAAACTTTTCAATGGAGGATTATTTAACTCAATTGAGACAAATGAAAAAAATGGGTGGTGTAGAAGGAGTTATGTCTTTCTTGCCTGGAGTTTCGAAAATAAAATCACAAATGGATCAAGCTGGAGTGGATGAAAAAACAATAACGCAAAATGAATCTATAATTTTATCTATGACAAAAAAAGAAAGAGAGAACCCAAAAATAATTGATGGTTCCAGAAGAAAAAGAATTGCTAATGGCTCTGGTACAGATGTAGCCACTATCAATAAATTGTTAAAGCAATTTAAAATGATGTCTGAAATGATGAAGAAGATGTCAAAAGGCAACGTGAAAGGTATGACTGACAAAGGAATACCTCCAGAGCTTTTTAATCAATTAAAATAAAAAAGGAGACAAAATGTTAAAACTAAGATTATCTAGGGGTGGAACAAAAAAAAGACCTGTGTATAAAATTGTAGTGGCAGACAGTAGGTTTGCAAGAGATGGAAGATTTATTGAGAAACTAGGATTTTTTAATCCTCTACTACCAAAAGAAAAAAAGGAAAGAGTTGGGCTCGAGTCAGATCGGATAAAATATTGGCTGAGCCAAGGCGCTAGACCCACCATAAGAGTAGCTAGAATTTTGGGTGAAAACCAATTAATTCCTATGCCAGCGAGTGGAAATAATCCTCAGAAAGCTATTCCTAAAAAAGATAGAAAAAAAAATGAAGCAGATAAATCTAAGGAACCAAAAGCAGAGGAGAAAAAAGCAGAAGCTACAAAAGCAAAAGAAGCCAAAACACCAAAAGTAGAAGAGAAAAAAGCAGAAACTAATCAAGGAAAAGAGAAAAAATAATCATGCTGCAGGCTCAAATATTTACACTTTATCCAGAATTGTTTCCTGGGCCTTTGAACAAAGGTTTATATGGTAAAGCTTTATCAAACAATATCTGGAACTTAAAAGTTGTAAATATAAGGGATTATTCATCAGATAAGCACAAAACTGTAGATGATACTCCATTTGGAGGAGGATCAGGTATGCTAATCAAGCCGGATGTTTTAGCAAATTCTTTAGATCAAAATGTTAAAACAAACGAAAAAATATATTATTTAACTCCAAAAGGTAAATTGTTTAGTCAAAAGCTTGCAAAAAAGTTATCAAAAGAAAAAACTATAAATCTAATTTGTGGACATTTTGAGGGAGTTGATCAAAGAGTAATTGATACAAGAAATATAGAAGAATTGAGTATTGGCGATTATGTTTTATCAGGAGGAGAAACAGCTGCATTAATAGTATTAGATAGTATTTTAAGATTAATTCCAGGAGTCCTTGGAAATGATCAGTCGATTTCTGAGGAAAGTTTTGAAAATGGATTATTAGAATATCCTCAGTATACAAAACCCCAAATTTGGGAGAAAAAAAGTGTACCAGAGGTACTTTTATCTGGAGATCATGCTAAAATTAAAGACTGGCGTTTATCCAAATCTGAGGCTATAACACGCGACCGAAGACCAGATTTATGGCAAAAATATAAGAAGAATTAAATTGATAAACTTAAACATGAAAACAATCGAAGAAATTAATCAGTCCAATGTTAAGAAAATAGCTGCCGAGAAGAAATTACCTGAATTTTTTCCAGGAGATATTATTAAGGTTGGAGTTAAAATTACAGAAGGAAAAAGAGATAGAATTCAATATTTTGAAGGAGTCTGTATCGCAAAAAAAAATAGAGATTTAAATTCATCTTTTACTGTAAGAAAAATATCATTCGGTGAAGGCGTTGAAAGAACATTTGCTCTATACAGTCCAATAGTGGATTCAATAAAAGTGATTAGATCAGGTAAAGTAAGAAGAGCAAAATTATACTATTTAAGAGATAGAACTGGAAAATCTGCAAGAATTTCTGAAAAAATTAAGAAGAAAATTGGTATTGATGTTGAAGTTAAACCAGAACAAGTTACAGAAAGTGTTGCTCAAACAATCGAAGAAAAATCAGCAGAGACTTCAGTAACTGAAAATAAAGTACAAGAAGTTCAAAAAGCAGAAACTAAAAAAGAAGAACCGAAAAAAGAAAGCATTAAAAAGAAAAAATAGTTTTTTTCTAAATGTCTCAAACAATTTACGATAAAATTTGGAACGAACATCTTGTTCATGTGCAAGAAGATGGTACTTCACTTCTTTTTGTTGATAGACACTTAATTCATGAAGTTACAAGCCCTCAGGCTTTTGAAGGATTAAGAAATACTAAAAGAAGAGTAAGACAACCAAAACTAACTTTGGCAGTTGCAGATCATAATGTTCCAACGACTGACAGATCCAAAGGTATTTCTGATGAGGAGTCAAAAATTCAGGTAGATACTTTAGATGCAAATTGTAAAGAGTTTGGAGTTCAATTATTTGGAATGAATGATAAGAGGCAAGGTATAGTTCATATAATTGGGCCTGAGCAAGGTTTTACACAACCTGGAACGATAATGGTATGTGGAGATAGCCATGCAGCAACCCACGGAGCATTCGGAGCTTTAGCTTTTGGTATTGGAACATCTGAAGTTGAACATGTTTTGGCTACTCAAACTTTAGTTCAAAAAAAATCAAAAAATTTCAGAATAAATGTTAATGGACAGTTATCAGCGGGTGTAACTTCAAAAGACGTAATTTTACAAATAATTGGAAAAATAGGAACTGCGGGTGGAACTGGATATGTGATTGAATATGCTGGAAATTTAATTTCATCACTTAGCGTTGAACAAAGGATGACAATTTGTAATATGACAATTGAAGGTGGTGCACGAGCAGGATTAATTCAACCAGATCAGAAAATATTTGATTATTTAAAAAATAAACCGATGTCCCCAAAAAATGAAAACTGGGATAAAGCTTTAGAATACTGGAGCCAACTTAAGTCTGACGATGATGTTAGTTTTGATAAAGAAATTAGTTTGGAAGCCAAAGAAATAAAACCAATGGTAACCTGGGGAACTTCACCACAAGACGTTGTTACAATTGATGGAAAAGTTCCTAATCCAGATCAAGAAGTTGATCCGGACAAAAAAAATTCAATTGAAAGATCATTAAAATATATGGGATTAGAACCTGATACCTTTGTTAAAGATATAAAAATTGATAAAGTTTTTATAGGTAGTTGTACCAATGGAAGAATTGAAGATCTAAGAGAAGCTGCAAAAATTTTAAAAGATAGGAAAATTGCTAGCCATGTGGATGCGATTGTTGTTCCAGGATCAGGTTTAGTTAAAGAACAAGCAGAACAAGAAGGACTAGACAAAATATTCAAAAACTCTGGATTTGAATGGAGAGAACCAGGATGTTCAATGTGTCTCGCAATGAATGCAGATAAATTAAAGTCAGGGGAAAGATGTGCATCTACTTCAAATAGAAATTTTGAAGGTCGTCAAGGTAGGGGTGGAAGAACACATCTAGTTAGCCCTGCAATGGCAGCTGCTGCTGCAATTTCAGGCAATTTAGATGATGTTAGAAAGTATCGATATTAAATGAAAAAATTTACAACACTTAAAAGCATACCGGTCTATCTTCCAATAGCTAACATTGATACGGATACGATAATTCCAGCGCAATTTTTAAAAACAATTAAAAGAACAGGTTTAGGAAAACATTTATTTTTTGCAATGAGATACGATGAAAGTGGAAATTTAATAAATGATTTTATTTTAAATAAAAGTCCATTTAACCAGTCTAAAATCTTAATTGTAGATAAAAATTTTGGTTGTGGTTCTTCAAGAGAACATGCTCCTTGGGCACTTTTAGATTTTGGAATTACATGTGTTATAAGTTCGAGCTATGCAGATATTTTTTATAACAATTGTTTTAAAAATGGAATTTTGCCAATAACAATTTCAGATGAAAAAATAAAAGAAATATCTGAGTATGCAAATAGAAAAGAGGAAATAGCAATTAATTTACCTGATCAAAAAATCATTTTTGGTAATAAAGAAATCAAATTTGAGATAGATGAATTCAAGAAAAAATGCTTACTCGAAGGATTAGATGATATTGATCTATCTCTAGAAAAATCAGATAAAATTGTTGCATATGAAAATAAATTAAAATCGAGTAAACCATGGATCTTTAATGATTAAGGTAAAAAAAAGAAAAATTTTACTTTTGCCAGGCGATGGTATTGGACCCGAGGTAATCGCTGAAGTAAAAAAAATAATAGTTTGGTTTAATAAAAATAAATCGTTAGATTTTGAAATTGATGAAGATTTAATTGGTGGTTCTGCTTATGATAAACATGGAACACCACTGACTGATGAAGTTTTCTATAAAGCATTAGAAAGTGAAGCTGTAATTTTAGGAGCAGTTGGCGGACCTAAATGGGATAATTTAGAGTTTTCAAAAAAACCTGAAAGAGCTCTGTTAAAATTAAGAAAAGAGCTAAAATTATTTGCTAATTTAAGACCTGCAATTTGTTTTAAACAATTAGTAGATGCCTCTAGCTTAAAACCAGAAATAGTTTCAGGGCTTGATATAATGATAGTAAGAGAATTAACTGGTGGTATTTATTATGGAGAACCAAGAGGAATTAAGCCAATAGATAATGGTGGGCGTAAAGGAATTAATACTCATACTTACACAACAAGCGAAATTGAAAGAGTTGCAAGAGTTGCTTTTGATTTAGCTAAAAAAAGAAAAAATAAAGTTACATCTTGTGAAAAATCTAATGTTATGGAGGCCGGTCAATTGTGGAAAGAGGAAGTTCAGACTCTTCATGAGAAAGAATACAAAGAAGTAGAATTAAAACATATGCTTGCGGATAATTGTGCTATGCAATTGTTAAGAAATCCTAAACAATTTGATGTAATAGTTACTGATAACCTTTTTGGAGATATGCTTTCAGATGAAGCTGCTATGTTAACTGGCTCCCTAGGTCTTTTACCTTCAGCTTCACTTGGTGCAAAAGATAAAAATGGAAATATGAGATCAATGTATGAACCGGTTCATGGATCGGCTCCTGATATAGCAGGTAAAGGAATTGCAAATCCAATTGCAACTATTTTAAGTTTTTCAATGGCTTTGAAATATTCGTTAAACCTAGATAAAGAAGCAGATCATCTTGATGATGCAGTTCAAAAAGTATTAGATGATGGATTAAGAACTAAAGATATTATGTCCAAAGGAAATAAAGAAGTTTCAACAGAAACTATGGGAAACGCTATTATTGCGTGTTTGCAAAAATAAATAATTTAACTTATTTTACTTTCTAATATTTATGACAACTTATTCAGCTCCAGTTGAAGATATGATGTTTCTTTTTGAGAAGTTAAGAAATAATAAAAATTATAATGAGCTTGAGAAATATAAAGAAATTACACCTGAACTTGTAAAAGATATTTTAGAAGAAGCAGCAAAACTTAACCAAAATATAATATTACCTTTAGCTAAATCTGGAGATGAAAATCCAACTGTTTTAGAAAATGGAATTGTAAGAACTCCACCAGGTTACAAAGAAGCCTACAATAAATTTATAGAAGATGGCTGGCAATCTTTATCTTGCGATCCAAAGTATGGTGGACAGGGAATGCCAAAGACGGTTAGCGCTTTTTTTGATGAAATGTTGTCTTCAGCAAGTCTCGCTTTTAAACTTTATAGCGAACTAAGCATTGGTGCATATAACTGCATTAATCGTCATGCATCAGATTCTATAAAAAATAAATTTTTACCAAAGATGGTAGAAGGAAAATGGAGTGGCACAATGTGTTTGACCGAATCTGTGTGTGGAACAGATTTAGGTTTATTAAAAACAAAAGCAGTAGAACAATCAAATGGAACTTTTAAGATAAGTGGACAAAAAATATTTATTACTTCTGGAGATCATGATCTCACTGAAAATATTATTCATCTGGTTATTGCAAGAGCTTCTGACTCACCTGCCGGCACTAAAGGAATAAGTTTATTTCTTGTACCAAAATTTATAGTTAACGATGATGGGTCTATCGGGCAACGAAACAAAGTTTCAACTGGTTCTATTGAAAGCAAGATGGGAATTAAAGGATCAGCGACCTGTGTACTAAATTTTGATAATTCAGTTGGATATATGATTGGTCCAAAAAATAAAGGATTAAACTCAATGTTTACCATGATGAATCTAGAAAGAATTGTAGTTGGAATTCAAGGATTAGGAATTTCTGAAATTGCATATCAAAATTCTTTAAATTATGCAAAAGAGAGAAAACAAGGAAAAAGTCATCAGAGTCAATCAAGTGATGGTGCTGATTTTATTATAAAACATGCTGATATAAGAAAATCGTTATTAAACATGAAATCAATTATAGAAGGAGAAAGAGCGTTAAATTTTTGGTTGTCTCAACAAACAGAAGTAAGTCTTTATCACAAAGATGAAAAAATTAGACAAGAAGCATCTGATCTTGTTTCCTTAATGACACCAGTTGTTAAATCTTTGTTCACCGACATGGGCATGGAAATTACTAGCGATGCTATACAAATTTATGGAGGGTATGGATATACTAAAGATCAAGGAATTGAACAATTATATAGAGATAATAGAATTACACCAATTTACGAAGGCACGAATTCTGTTCAAGCAATTGATTTAGTTTTTAGAAAGTTAGTAAACAAAAATGGAAACATAATTGATAAATATATTTCCTTAATTAAAGAAGACATTCTTATAAAAGAAGAAAAAATTAAACCATTTATTGAAAAACTAAATAAAAATATAGAAATTTTATTAAAATTTACTAACTGGATTAAAGAAAAAATGCAAAATTCAAAAGATGATGTAAGTGCTGCTTGTAATGATTATTTAAAAGTACTTGGTTTAGTAGCTACCGCTCATGCATGGGTTAAGGTTTTAGAGGCTAGCTTTAATGATTATGAAAAAAATAAACAATTTTATGAAGAAAAAATTCAAACAGCAAATTTTTTCTTTAATAGAGTTCTTCCAAGGATAGAAAGTTATTATTTAACTGCAACTACTGGAAGTAAGTATATTATGGATTTTAAATTTAACTAATATGAGCCATTACGATACGAACTTAGATAAAAATAACGCTAATTATGTGCCACTGTCTCCATTATCTTTTTTAGAAAGAACAAAAGATATTTACCCAAATTATGAAGCTATAGTTTATGAGAGCAGATCATATACTTGGGCTGAGGTTTATAAAAGATGTGTAAAATTTGCAAGCGCACTTGAGAAGATTGGAATAAAAACTGGAGATACAGTTTCTATTATGGCATTTAATACACCTGAAATATTTGAGGCGCATTATTCAATACCCATGGTAGGTGCAGTTATTAATGCAATTAATACAAGATTAGACGCAAAAACTATTAGTTATATTTTAGAACACAGCGATGCAAAAGTTTTAATAGTTGATAGACAATTTCATGAAGTTATTTCTAAAGCTCTAACAAATTTTAAATCAAAAATAACTATAATTGATATAGATGATAAAGATGTAAATCTTTCAGATTCAAAAAAAATTGGAGAACATGAGTATGAACAATTCTTAAATACAGGTGATGAAAATTATGAGTGGAAAAAACCAAAAGATGAATGGCAAGCTATTTCTTTAGGTTATACATCTGGCACTACGGGAAATCCCAAAGGCGTTGTTTATCATCATCGAGGATCTTATTTAATGGCAACAGGAAGTGCTGTTGCTTGGAACATGCCCAATAAATTAAATTTTTTATACACAGTTCCAATGTTTCATTGCAATGGATGGTGCTATCCATGGACAATGTCAATGTTGCATGCGCGAGTAATTTGTTTAAGAAATATTGATGTTAAAAAAATCTTTGAGTTAATAGACAAGTATGATGTTACTCATTTTGGTGGTGCACCAATTGTATTAAACATGATAGCTAATGCACCTAAAGAGCATCAAAAAAAATTAAAAAGAAAAATTCATGTATTAACTGCGGGAGCTCCTCCGCCTAGTATTATATTTGAGAAAATGCAAAATTTAGGTTTTGATGTAATGCATGTCTATGGATTGACAGAAACTTATGGACATATGTTGCAGTGTGCTTGGAATGATGAATGGAACGATTTAGAACAAGATAAAAAAAATGAGATTAAAGCACGACAAGGGGTAAGGTATCCAAATACAGAGGGAGCTGTTGTAATGGATCCAGAAACGATGAAACCAGTGCCACATGATGGCAAAACCATGGGTGAAATAATGATAAGAGGAAATATTGTGATGAAAGGTTATTATAAAGATAAAGAAGCAACAGAAAAAGCAATGAAAGGTGGATGGTTTCACTCGGGTGATTTAGCTGTGACACATCCAAATGGATACATAAAAATTCAGGACAGATCCAAAGATATTATCATTTCTGGAGGAGAAAATATTTCATCAATTGAAATTGAAAATACTATAGCCAAACATCCTTCAGTATCATTAGCTGCTGTTGTTGCTAAACCAGATGAAAAATGGGGAGAAACACCTTGTGCATTTATAGAGCTTATTGAGGGAAAAAAAGCAACAGAAGAAGAAATTATAAAATTTTGTAGAGAAACTTTAGCAGGGTTTAAATTACCTAAAAAAGTGGTTTTTTCTGCATTACCCAAAACTTCAACAGGAAAAATCCAAAAATTTGAATTAAGAAAAAAGGCCAAGGAGCTAAACTGATTTTAGACGTTAACGAGAAAAGCGTGTTCGTCTCAACAAGCGGTATGGAGTTTGATAAAAAAAAACCATCAATATTGTTGATGCATGGAAGTGGACTAACTCATATCGTTTGGTCACTTCATGAGCAATTTTATGTTTCCCAAGGATTTAATGTTTTATCAATTGATCTTCCAGGACATGGCAATTCTGATGGTCCAGCTCTAAAATCAATCCAAGAAATTTCTGACTGGGTAAAATTATTAATGAAAAAAGTTAATATTTCAAAAATTATTATAGTTGGTCATTCCCAAGGGTGTCTTGTGGGCATTGATTTTGCATCTAGATACCCAGACTTAATATCTAGTTTAGTGCTTGTCGCGGGATCATATAAAATGCCTGTAAACCAAGACTTAATCGATTTAGCAGAAGCTGGTGATGATAAAGCAATTTTGCTTATGATGAAATGGGGTTATGAAGGCTCAAAAGCTTTTATTGGTGGTAATCCAGTAAAAAAAATTATTAATTCATCGAGAGAAATTAGAGAAGTTTTAGCTGTGGACTTAAATGCATGTAACAATTACAAGGATGGCGAAAAAGCTTTAAATAAAATTAATTGTTCAACGTTATGTATATTTGGTGAATTAGACAAAATGGTACCACTAAAAGTAGGAACTAAAATGTCAGATGCAATTAAAAATTCAGAAACTAAAATCATATCTAATTGTGGACATATGATTGTATTTGAAAAAGCTTTTGAAATGAGACAATTAGTTAAACAATTCATAATAAAAAAATAGGACAGTACAAAAATTATTATCATATATTATTTGATTTAAAGTTATGCAATAAATTAGTTAAATTCTTTTAATATTTTTTCTCTATGCTCGTCAAGATCAGGAATGTCTCCGCGAGTTTTTTGATCTTTATAGGAAGACATTTTAATAGGATTACCAGCTAGTTTAAAATCACCAATAACTTTGTGATAAGATTTTACAATCATATTTCTCGACTCAATTTGAGGATTCTCTACAGCTTCTTTGATATTAAATATTCGTCCACAAGGAATTTTGTCTTTTTCCATTTCATTTATCCATTCAGATGTTTTTTTAGCAGATAGTTTATCTTCAAAAATTTTTTTAAGTTCATCCATATTTTTACATCTAGATGAATTATCATTAAATTTTGGATCATTAATTATTTCTGATATTTTTAAAACGTTACAAAGTTTTTCAAACAATTTATCATTACCAGCAGCAATTATGATATAACTATCTTTTGTTTTAAAAGCTTCGAAGGGTGCAATCGAAGGATGACGTGAGCCCATAGGTTTAGGTATTTCATTTTTTGAAAAATATCTTGCTATTGCATTTTCTAAAATTGCAATTTGACAATCTAACATTGCAACATCTACAAACATTCCTTTACCTGTTTTTTGTCTATCATATAGTGCAGCATTAATTCCTATAGTTGTAAATAATCCAGCAGTTATATCTCCTATAGAGGTTCCAACTCTTGTTGGTTCTGAATTTGGTTGACCAGTCAGACTCATAAGTCCCCCCATTCCTTGCACAACCATATCGTATGCAGGAAGTTCTTTTAGAGGACCAGTTTGACCAAAACCTGAAGCAGAAGCATAAATTAATTTAGGATGTTTTTTACTAACTTCATTCCATCCATAACCCCATTTTTCTAATGTTCCTGGTTTAAAGTTTTCTACTAATACATCTGCTTTAGATAAAATCTTATCAAAAATTTTTTTATCATCTTCATTTTTTAAATTTAAAGCGATACTTTCTTTACCTCTATTAAGAGACATAAAATAAGCAGAATAATTTTCTACAAAAGGACCAAATTTTCTTGAATCATCACCTATTTCAGGAGCCTCTACTTTAATAACTCTTGCTCCAAGATCGGAAAGTATCATTGTACAATAAGGACCAACTAAAACTCTAGTTAGATCCACAACCAATAAATTTTTTAGAGGACCATCCATAATTATTATATTTTTAACCTTTAGTTGTCTTGACTCTTATCAATAACTTCAATTTAATTCATCTATAAAAATAATGATCAAACACTAATGCTTCAAACATAATTTTTTTCTATCCAATTATTTATAAAGTTTGATACTTCTCTACTATTTTTTTCGTGCATCATCATGTGTCCATTACCTTTTATGCCATGATCTTCTAAACGTATAAAATCATGGTCTACGCCTGCTTGTTTAAGGAAATTACTTGTTCCATGATCATAAGGTGCATGATAAGAAGATTCTGCAGTTAATATTAAGATATTAACCTTTGATAAATTAACTAATTTTCTTGCTGGCTCTTTTTGCAAAAAGCACTGTGCTAAATTTTCAGATGTATAATTTTTATCTAATTCAGGTTCTAATTTTTCACCATTTTTTAAAGGCGGATCATAGGTTAAAGGAGAATATGTAATTCCATTAGGTCGATCAGGTTCTGAGCTTGTCTGATACCAGTCTTTATCAAATTCATTTTTTTTGAAAGTTTGTTTGTTAAGATGACTATGTTGTACTCCTCCATATGAAACATTAAAAAATGGTGGACCATTAGGTTCAACTGCAATACACGATTTTACTTTATCTGGTTTTAGATCAGCAGCTAGCCAACAAAAGGGACCTCCTTGACTGTGGCCTAAAACTGCTGTGTTTCCTATTAGATCAATGAGTTCAGCTAAAGCTTTTTTAGACATTTCTTCTATATAAATTCTGTCTGACATCGTATTTACCTGTGAAGCCATATACTGTTCAAAAATTTTATCACCTCTCAAACCTGAACCTGGCCACTGCTTATGTGTTTTAGCTTGAGGCCAGTTTCCCTTTTTTGCCATCGCAGTAAAACGTCTTTCAACATCATAAATATTTGTTTCTCTGTCTATAAATTTTCCATATAAACTTTCTGAGTATCCCGATCTTGCTCTGCCAGGCTGGTCTACAACGTAAACTGAGAAACCAAAGGATAGAAAATCATGTAACCATCCTCTTCTGCCATCTGCAGTTGTAATAAAACCTGCTCCGCTCTGACCACCTCCGTGAATTAAAATAATATTTTTGTTATTTGACTTGGTGGGCTTAAAGCATTCAACATACATTTGACCTCTAACAACTGTTTTATTATTTACCAAATAATCTTCTCCACCAACAAAGAAGATTTTATGTTCTTTTAAATTTATTTCTAAGTTATCAGACATAATCCTATAACTCGGAAGCGTTGGTACAAAAATTTTTTTTGGGTGGAACGGTTTTACCTTTCCATTGATAAACAGCTGTCTTTATATCCTTAATTTTTGCCATTAATTAAGCTCTGACTCATATTAAGCGCAATTTGAAAAGAATTTATAGTAGGTTCCATATTGGCAATATTTTTTTCCGTAATATCAAAAGCAGTTCCATGTGCCGGTGTAGTTACCGGAATGGATAATCCTCCGGATACCGTCACACCCCTATCAAAACCAAAAGCTTTGAGACCACACTGTAAAGCATCGTGATACATTCCAATAATACAATTATACTCTTTGTTTTTAAAAGCGGTGATAAAAGAGGTGTCGCATGGTAAAGGGCCGCCAGCATTAATTCCTATTTTTTTAGCCTCTTCTATAGCTGGAATAATTTCATCTTTCTCTTCGGTTCCAAACTCTCCATGTGGATTTAAAGCCTGAACTGCAACTCTAGGATTTTCCATTCCACTCATTCGTAAAGTTTTATCTATAAGTTTAATAGGCTTTAGAATATTTTCTTTTGTAATATTTTGCGCAACATCTTTTAATGGGATGTGCGATGTGACTCTGGCAGTCCAAAAATTATCAACTACGTTAAATTCACAACAAAATTCTTTCATGCCTAATTTTTCTTGCATAAACTCGTGTTCATCATTGTATTTACAACCACCCAGTATCAAGCTGGTTTTGTTCATAGGACCAAAATTAATGGCGTGAATTTTCTTTTCTTTAGCTAGATCAAGAGCATATTCTAAAGCTTCCAAAACACTTGCTCCAGACTCTGCGTTGGCTATTTTTTTTTTATAAGTTCTATTTTTACCGTTAGTAATATCAATAAAAAACTTAGACCCTTTGTTGAAGTCTATTTCTTCAAAATCTTTTACAGTAGTTAAGTTTGTTTTTACCCCTGATATTTTTTCTCCATCTTCAAGAATGCTTCTTTCTCCAATTAAAATACAATTTGCCTTGTCTGTTATTTGGTTAACAAGCAACTTTGTTACTAGTTCTGGCCCAATACCAGAAGGATCCCCCAATATAATCCCCACTACGGGCTTGTTACTCATTACAAAATATCCATTTCTATTTTTTTAATCCTAAAATATTATTATATACTTTTGTTTATTATTGAAAGTCTATTGTATTTTTTAATTTAAATACATTGCTTTTAATCTAAGTTTTTTTGCTATTGAACTAATTGAACTTTTAAATGTTAAAGATAAAGATTCTGTATCTCTCAATTCAATTAAATCTCTCTTCATTACATCATAAACATATTTTTTGTTTCTGATCTGCTTGTTTAGTTTTGATTGTTTTTTCTTATGTTTATCAATTGCTTTAATTGAAACATTTTTATCTACTTTTATATTACTCGTTTTTATTACTTCTTCCTTTATTGTTTATATTCTTATTATACCATATTTCACACTCATAACTGATACCCCCAAACGTGTACTTAATAGAGATATCCTATCTGATACACCTAATAAAAGGAGTATTGCTTTGGTTGGTACAAAAATTTTTGTTCATGGAATTCCCGGGGGTTAATCTCTTTTAATAATTTTTAAAATGAAAGGAATTAAAAAAATAATAAAAAATATTCTTAAAAAATGATGGTAACTAACAAAAATCGGGTCAATATTGTATGCAACGCTTATCACCACCATTTCATGAATACCTCCTGGAGCAAAACTCAAAAAAACAGTCATAAAATCAAAACCTAAAAAAACTTTTAACAAGTATGCAAACAAACCGGCTATACTCAACAAGATTGTAGATACAACAACTCCATGCATTGAATAAAACATTATTTCTTTTGGAGCCAGACCGCTTAATCTACAACCAATTGCAGAGCCTAATAATACGAAAGCAATATTTATAAAGATATCAGGAAATCTTGCTGTAGTAATTTCTAAAGTATAGAAGAAACCACCAACAATCATTGCAGCCAAAATTGGAGCTGACGGAATTTTTAATTTTTCTAAAATTATTGTACCAACCCAAGATATACAAATTAAGAATATAAGTTCACCGAAGTATCGCAAAGTGAAAGTTGGTGTGTTTCCATATGAATCTATTTCTTGGTAACCAACTTGAGTAGCGAAAATAAAAGGTAAGAATAATACAATAAACAATACTCTTGTAGCCTGAGGAATAACAACTTGACCGCTCTCCTCTTTATTTTTAGCAATATCATTCATTGCTCCAGCAATTACTACAAAAGCTCCAGGTAATGCAGCTAAGGTAGAAATTAGCTTATCAAACTTACAAATTTTATTGAAATATATAGAGACAACTACAGTTCCAATGACTGTACAAATAATCATAGCAATAGATGAATAAATCCAAAGATGAATTTTATGTAATAAGGTTATGTTGAAATTACCGGCTAATATTACCCCAATTATTAATAATACTGGTAAGAAGATTTTTTTATCAAAAGTAATTTTGTAACTTGTGAAAGATACTACAAGATTAAGTAGCAAAGCTCCTAATAACCATGGCAATGGTAAGTGAACTAAGGTGCCAATATAACCACCAATAACTCCAATGATTATACTTTTATAACTTTTTTTAAGAGCATTGTAATATGTTAACATTATTTACTTTTTTCTATTTTTAAATATTTTTTAAAATCTAGAAGCGATAATGTATCTGAAGCTTTATTTTTAAATTTTGGAATTTTATTATTTTTTATCAAATCAAGAGTACTGTTAGTTGAGTCTATGTATGAATTCAATATTTGTTGTGAAAATAAAGCAAATTTAAAACCACTTTTTTTTACATCTCTCATATTAAAAGAGATATTTTGAGTAATATTAAGCATTAATGGAACTTTTTTGGTTATTTTTCCTAATTCAAATAAATCTTTTTTGCTTTGGATACCTGTCACAAAAATACCATCTGCTCCTAAATTTATATATTTTTTTATCCTTAATTTTGTTTCTTTTAAACCTTCAACAGGTAAAGCGTCAGTTCTAGTAAAAATATTTATTATTTTTTTATTTTTTTCTTTTGAAGCATCGATTGCAGTTTTAAATCGTTTAATAGATTCTTTTAAATCTAGAAGTTTTACATGGTCAGTGAGAGCACATTTTTTTGGGAATTTTTGATCTTCAATTATTAATGCTGATGCTCCTGCGTTAGCCAAGTCTTTTACAGTTCTATAAACATTTACCATTCCACCAAAACCCGTATCAGCATCTACAACAACAGGTAATTTAGTTTGGTTACATATTATACGAGTTGAGTTAACTAATTCTGAAAGCGTTATTAAGCTAGCGTCAGGATAACCAATGCTTGAAGAAGATAATGCAAAACCACCAATAAAAGAAATTTTAAAACCTTTTTTTTCAATTAATTTAGCTGTCAGTGGGTCATGACATGTTGGCAGATTATAAAACTTTTTATCTTTAGAATATTTTTTAAATATCTGTAATTTTTCGTTCATTCGGATAATAGCTGCTCGAGTATAATTTGTTTATTGTTGACTTTCTATAAAATTTTTGTAGAACTACAATTTCTAAATTTACAGATGAAATGAAATGGGAAAAGCTTACACACCAAATATAAAATCTGATAAAGGAAAAAATTTAACAAAATACGTAGCCGAATTTGTAAAAAAAAATAAATATTCAAGTATTCCAAAAAATGTAGTTGAGCTCGCAAAAAAACACATTCTAGATGGTTTTGGTCTAGCTCTTTCTGGTTCAGTAGCAAGAACTGGTGATTATCTTTTTAAACATATTAAACAAAACTCTGCTAAGGGAAGAGCCACTGTTATTGGATCTAAAATGAAAGTGACTTCTAGATTTGCAGCTTTAGCAAACGGTACAGGAATTCATTCAGACGATTATGATGATACTCAGCTTGCAGTTCAAAAAGATAGAGTCTATGGACTGTTAACTCACCCAACAGCCCCATGTTTGCCAAGTGCTTTTGCTGAAGGTGAATTAAAAAAAATCAACGGAAAAGATTTTTTAAATGCATATTTAATTGGTGTTGATGTTGAGTGTAAAGTTTCTGAGGCAATGTCACCTAGACATTATCAGCATGGTTTTCATTCTACAGCAACTTGTGGAACATTAGCTTCTGCGGCAGCTGCAGCAAAGATAAGAGGTTACAGTGTACGTAAAATTCAACAATCATTAGCAATCGCTGCATCATTAAGCGCAGGATTAAGAGAAAATTTTGGAACAATGACAAAACCTTTACACGCTGGTAGAGCTGCTGAAAGTGGAGTAGTTGCTTGTGATTTAGTTGGATTAGGTTTTTCAGCAACTGATAAAATTTTAGAGTCTCCTAGAGGTTTTTTTCAAGCTCATGGCGGTGGTTACAATTTAAATTCAATCAAAGGTCAATTAGGGAGACCTTGGACATTTTCTAAACCAGGGATTTCAATAAAACCTCATCCATGCGGATCATTAACCCATCCTGGTATGACTAAAATTTTAGAATTGATTTTAAAATATGACATCAAACCAGAGGATGTAGTTAAGGTAGACGTTGGAACAAATCACAACATGCAAAATGCTTTAATTTACCACAGACCAACAAATGAATTTCAGGCTAAATTCAGTATGGAATATTCTATGGCAATTTTATTAGTTCAAAGAAGAGCTTATATTCCTGAATATCAAGATAAAAGAATTAATAAAACGGATGTTCAAAAAATGCTTCGAAAAGTTAATTTTTACAAAAATAAAATTGCTGAAGCAGCTGGTTATAACAAAATGACAACAATTATTGATATTTATCTTAAAAATGGAAAGAAGATATCAGGTCGAGGAGACTTTGGCAAAGGAAGTCCGCTGATACCTATGACTTATGATGAAGTTGCAGATAAGTTTTTGGGTTGTTGTGAGTTTGCTAGATGGCCAACAAAGAAATCAAAAGCAATTATTGAAACAGTTAGACATTTAGAGAAATTAAAAGACATTTCTAAATTAAGTAAACTTTTATCAAAATAAAACTTAATGAAAGTTGCAATACTTGACGACTACCAGGGAGTTGTTGAGCAACCCTCTTATTAGTCAAGTTTAAATAATAGTCGTGACATAAAAGTTTTTATTCAGATATAACTGCAACGAAAAAATCTTTAATCATTTAATATTTAAATTAGATAAATTGACTAGTTCTTGAATAGTAAAATTTTTATTTAAATTAAATCAATTGAATCATCAGTTTTTGAATTTTAACAGGGAAAGACCCCATAAATTAACTCACTAAAAATAGTTCAAGTTTCATAATATGAAATAACATTTTTCATATTGAACTTAACTCTATTACTGTGTTAAGCTTTGTCAAATTTAATTTATCAATTAACTCAAAGGGGGAAAAATGTTCAAATTAAATTATAAAAAGTTACTAAGCTTTTTATCTGTATTTGCTCTTACTCTTGCTTCAATGGTGAACGCATCATTTGCAGCTGAGGAAACGTATGCAACAAAAGGCTGTAATCCTGTACAAGTTGTAATTCACGCTTCGTACGGTGGTGGTACTGACACGACAGCTAGAATGATGTCAATCAGAACTAGGAGATACCTAAACGCTGATATACAAATCGTTGGTAAAAGAGGTGGATCTGGAGCTAAAGCTCAGAACTACACTCTAACTAGACCAAAAGATGGTTGTACAATTATGGCTTTAACTGAGTCTCACTTGTACACTTTGGCTAGAAAAAAATCTAACATGAAGATCGGTGATCTTGTTGGTGTTGCAAGAGCAATGGAAGAGCCAACTTTTATTGTTGTTAATGCAAACAATAAAGAACTTAGCACAATTGAAAAGCTTATCGAAAGATCAAAGAAAAAACCAATTCTAACTGCAATTGCTAATATCGGTGGAACAGAGCATATTGGAATGTACACATATTCTAAGGCTGCAGGTGTTCCGTTTAAAGCAGTCTCATTTGGTTCAGGTGCACAAAGTGTACAAGCTTTAGCATCAGGCAAAGTTGAAGCATCTTTATTAAATCCTTCGCTTTAATTGATGCTGGAAAAGTTAAAGCAATTCTCCTATTGCACGATAAAGAGTTAGCGGACTATCCAGATGTTCCTACTTCTTACTCAATGGGTCACGAAGTAAAAGTTGTGACTACTAGAGGTTATGCGGTGCTTAAAGGAACGCCTCAAGATAGAATTGATGCGCTTTCAAAAGCATTGGTAAAAGCAATGATGCATGAAACTTTTGCAACCTATCTAAAAGGTGCTTCTCTAGACCCTGCAACTAGCCCTGCTGGTACAGAGGTTTGGGATAAGCAACTTAAAGAAAATTATGCAAAAGCAGAAGCTGCATTAAGAGGACTAGGATTAATTGAATAATTAATGTCTAAAGAAAAAAAATCAATTGATTTTGCGCCCAGAACACTGGGCGCAGGATTAGTGCACAAAAAAGATTTAATACTTGCTACTATACTTGTAGCATTTGGTGCTTTTGTTTATTATGAGGCTGGAAAATTCCCGCCAGCACCAGAAATTTTAGGTGACACTTTAAATGCTGAAGTGTTTCCTAAAATATTAGTTGTTTTACTAATATTCTTAGTCGCTATTATACCTTTTGAGTTTAAAATCACTCCAGTAAAAGTTGATGAAATCGACAAAGATAGAGAAGAAAAGGTTTTACCTATCACATGGATTACCATTGCAGTTTTACTTTCTATTGTTACAGCTGCTGAATTTTTGGGAGCTGTGTTAACAATGTTTGTAATATGTTTAACGATCCCGCTTATATGGGGTGAAAAAAATTATGTTGCTGTAGCTATTTACGCAATAGTTTTTCCAGCTTTCGTTTATTTTCTATTTAATACATTATTAGGTTTATACTTTAACCCAGGACTATTAGAGTTACTAAAATAACACTATGGAAGATGTAGTTAGAGGCATTTTATTAATATTAGAACTTGAAAATATTTTACTTATTTTTGGAGGTGTGCTTATAGGAGTTTTAGTTGGTGCACTACCAGGGTTAAGCTCACCAATGGCGATTGCATTATTATTGCCGTTCACAATAAGCCTCGACCCAGTTGCATCTATTTGTATGATGGCTGCACTATATTGCGCGGGAACATTTGGTGGTTCAATCACTGCTATTTTAATTAATGCGCCAGGAGCTCCACCAGCAGTTGCCACTGCTCTTGACGGATATCAAATGGCAAAAAAAGGTGAGCCAGGAAGAGCTTTAGGACTTGCTGCAATAGCTAGTGTATTGGGTGGAACATTCGCAATTGTGATCTTCTTATTCGCAACCCCTTTATTGGCAGAAGTAGCTTTAAAGTTTGGACCTGTTGAATACTTCGGCCTTGCAGTGTTTGCTTTATCAATGCTAGCTGCAATGAGTGGTAAATCTTCAATTAGAAACTTAATTGCTGGTGTTTTAGGTGTTTTAGTTTCAACAGTAGGAGTTCACTTAGCTACAGGAGTTGAAAGATTTGATTTTGGAATAGCTGAGTTAACAGAAGGAATAAAATTTGTTCCGGTATTAATTGGTTTATTTGCAATGTCTGAGTTGTTAACTCAAACTAGAACGTTAAATGTTCCAATAGAAAGAATGTCAGCTAAAACTTTAAAATTACCAACAATCGCAGAACTAAAGAGTTTAAAAGGAACAATTTTAAGATCATCTGGACTTGGAACTTTTATTGGTATTTTACCAGCAGAAGGATCAACTGTTGCAGCAATAATGGGGTATAATGAAGCTAAGAGATGGTCAAAGACACCAGAAAAATTTGGAACAGGGTGTGCTGAAGGAATTGTTGGACCTGAAGCAGCAAACAATGCAGCTGCAGGAGGAGCAATGGTTCCCACACTAGCACTTGGTATTCCAGGAAGTGGGACGACTGCTTTAATCTTAGCAGCACTTGTTATGCATGGATTTAGACCAGGACCTTACTTAATTATCGAAACTCCTCATTTCGTTTATGCAATTTTTGGAGCGATGTTATTCGCTAATTTTGCATTTTTAGGTATAGGATTAGTGGGTGCAAAATTATTTTCTTACGTGACGTTTATCCCAAAAAGATTCTTATGGCCTTCTGTATTTGTGTTTGCACTAATTGGATCTTATGCATATAGCTCAGCTATTTTTGATGTTTGGGTAATGCTAGTGTCTGGTATCATTGGATATTTCGCGCTTAAAAACGGTTTTTCGCCAGCTCCATTTGTGATGGGTTTAATTTTGGGAAAAATGGTTGAAGAAACATTTACACAGTCAATGGTAATTCATGACAGTAACATTATAAATTTTTTTGATAGTGGAGTGTTTATCTTCTTCTTTATTTTAACTTTAATAAGTTTAACAACTCCATTTTGGCCGAATATACGAGCTGCATTCTCGCGAAAAAAAGATGAGCAAAGAGTTTAATAAAAACAAAGTTGTAGTTATTACTGGTGGCGCAAAAAAAATTGGAAGAGCCACAGCAAAAAAACTCGCAGATCAAGGCTTTAATATTTTAATACATACTGGCGGCAAAAGCATTGAAGAAGCAAAAAAAACCGTCGAGATAGTAAAAGGGTATGGAGTAAAATCTAATTTTGTAGTTGGTGATCTAGTAGATTTAACAACAATTAACAAGATCAAAGAAGCAGCAGAAAAACTAGGAACACCATCTGTTCTTATAAATAATGCAGCTATAAGAATTCAGGATGATTTTGAAAAAATTACTTATGAAGATTGGAAGAAAGTAATGGCTGTAAATGTTGACGCTTCCTTCTTATGTACCCAAGCTTTGATTGGATATATGACAAAACAAAAATGGGGAAGAGTTATTAATATCGGTGGTATATCAGGACATATCGGAGCAAAGACGAGAGCTCATGTAGTTACCTCTAAAGCAGCTTTAGTTGGTCTAACAAAAGCGATCAGTATGGAATTTTTAGAAAGAGGTGTAACCTGTAATTGTGTGGTACCAGGTTTTATTGTAGATTTTGATAGCAAAGAAACAGCGCTTAAAGGTCATTGGTTAAAACATCCGCAAACTCCAAACTTAGTACTAAACCGATTTGGAAAACCTGATGAAGTTGCTGAAGTGATTGCAAATCTTTGTAAGAAAGAAGCAGATTATATTAATGGACAGACACTTCATGTGAGTGGTGGTAGTTTTACACCATGACAATAGCTGAGGAATTTTCAAGTTGGAGTAAAAATCTAACAGTTAAAGATATTCCAGAAAAATATAGAAAAACTTTAGAATTTCTATTTAAAGATATTTGTGGGGTTATTGTATCTGCAAGAAACGAAAACTATGTTCAAAGTTTAGTCAAAACTTATAAAGGTTCTGGTTCTTTTGTGTGTTTAGGTCACGGAAAAGAATTTGATCTATTTTCATCTGCAATAATTGCAGGTACTGCCGCTCACGGTGAGGATTTTGATGATACCTTTGAAGGTAACCCAATGCATGTAGGTGCATCAATGATACCAGCGATGCTTTCAACTGCACAAAAATTTAATTTAAGTGGAGATCAAATTTTAAAAGGATTGATTGTCGGTTCAGAATTAATATGTAGATTAGCTTTGGTTGCCCCAACGGCTATGCACAAACAATGTTTTCATCCAACCGCAGTATGTGGAACTTTTGGTGTGGCTGCTGGCCTATCTTCAGTATTAGATTTAACTGAAAAACAAATGGTCTCAGCACTTGGTATAGCAGGAAGTTTTACATCTGGCATTATTGAATATCTTGCTGAGGGATCTTGGACTAAAAGAGTTCATCCTGGTTGGTCTGCTAATTCAGGTATGAATGCTACGTTAATCGCAAAGTCTGATTTTTATGGACCTAGAACAGTGTTCGAAGGAGAGCATGGTTTTTTCAAGGCATTTGCTCTCAGAGAAATTGATAGAGACTTTTCACATTTAACTGACAATTTAGGTTCTAGATGGGAAACAGAAAATTTGGCTTTTAAACCTTATGCTTGTGGAACTATGGCTCAACCTTTTGTAGATTGCGCAATAAAATTAAAGAATAAGATTAAAGATCCGAAGAAAATTAGATCTATTTTGGCGAAAGTAGGCGAAGGCACTGTTCATAGATTATGGGAACCAACTAAAGAAAAGAAAAATCCATCTACTCCTTATTCTGCAAAGTTTTCTGTTCCTTATTGTGTTGCCGTTGGTTTTTTAAGAGGTGATGCTGGATTAAACGAATTTAATGAATCAAGTATAAAAGATAGTGAAATTTTAGAATTAGCTAACAAAGTAAATTACGAAGTAGACCCTGAAAATGAATATCCAAAAAATTACACCGGTACCTTAATTTGTGAAACAGAAGATGGTACATTTACTGAACACCAAGCATGTTTTAGAGGTGGTAGAAAACAACCATTAACAAAAAATGATATGAATAAAAAATATGAGGCTAATTTAAAATTTTCAAAAATATCTGAAGAAGAAAAAAATAATTTAAATGTTTTTATAGATACAATTTTTGAAAAACCTGATTTTTCCAAAATACTAATTAAGTAAAATGGAAGCTGACTTTGATATTGCTGCATTATTTGCAAGCTTAGGTTTTTTAGAACTTTCTATTTTGATTTTAACCGCCTTCTTTGCTTCTGTTGTCTCTGGTATTTCTGGTTATGGTGGAGGTATGACGTTAGGTTTATTAATATCTCCTTTTATTCCAATTAAACTTTTAGTTCCTTTAATGTCTGTGTTTGTCTTATTTTCAAATTTATCAAGAATGTATTATTACCGAAAAAGTATTTTTTGGAAGAAAGGAATTTATTTTGCAATTATCTCAACACCTTTTTTAATTGCTGGAACAAATTTTTATGCCTCGGTATCACCAAAGACATTATACTTTTGTTTAGGTTTTGGATTAGCATTCATTGTTATCTTAAGAAGAGTATTTAAAAAAATTAATTTAAATATTGGTTGGTTTGGTCTTGGTGTTATGGCTGTTTTTTATGGAACAATAAGTGGCGTAATACTTGGACCTGGTTCAGTTTTATTAACTGCACTTGCAGCTAATGGATTAGTTGGCGCACAAATTATTGCAACAGATTCTTTTGTGACACTTATTAATGTTATTATTCGCATAATATCATTTTGGAATTTAGGATTATTAAACTCAGATGCTTTATATGTAGGATCCATGATTGGCATTGTTTCAATTTTTGGATCTTACACTGCTAAAAAAATTGCAGATAAACTTGGAGTAAAAATGCACACAATCATTATTGAAATTTGTGTAATTATAGGTGGTGCTGCTATGATTTATAGAGCATTAATATTTTAGTAACCTTTTTGTAATATAATATAATAATAAAAAGTATAAGGCTAATTTAAAATTTTCAAATATATCTGATGAAGAAAAAAACAATTTAAATATTTTTGTAGATACAATTTTTGAACGACCTGATTTTTCTAAAATATTAATTAAATAAACTAGAGGAATAGGGCCTATAAGACCACTAAATCTAGTTTCTGCTTACCCAATCTTTCATTTCCATCTTTAGTTACAAGATAAGTCTCACCTAAATTCATCGCTAATTCATTGACTGAATCCATCAATATCATGTGCATAAAGAAGACATTACCGGGTTGAATGACATTCGGATTACCTGTGTAAAGCATTGGCCTGGAGCATATTCGCCTCACTTTGAAAAAGTGATTGGAATAGCTATGATATTCAAACCTTATTGGAACATCTCACAACCCTTTAAAATCAAAATAAATGGGGAAACTTTTGATGGAAAAATTTGTGATTTACCCTTCATCTAGGTATAAGATCAAAAAATATCATGAATATAGCAATTGTAGGTGCAACAGGTAATGTTGGAAGGAAAATTTTAAAGGTTCTTGAGAACAAAAGTTTTCCTGTAGATAGCTTATATTTGGTTGCATCATCTAAAAGTGCTGGATCAAAATTAAAATTTAAAGGAAAAGAAATTGAGGTTGAAAATTTAGAAACTTTTGATTTTTCAAAATCTGAAATTACTTTCTTTTCTGCAGGAGGCAAAATTTCAGAAAAATATGCCCCATTAGCTGCAAAACATTCATTGGTAATAGATAACTCAAGCTATTTTAGAATGGATCCGGATGTTCCTCTTATTGTGCCAGAAGTTAATTCTCATGATTTAAAAAATTATAAAAAAAAAAATATTATAGCTAATGCTAATTGTTCAGTAATACCTTTGGTTGTAGCATTAAAACCTCTACATGATTTATATAATATAAAAAGAATTGTTGCCTCAACTTATCAATCTGTCTCTGGAGCTGGCAAAGCTTCAATGGATGAATTGTTATCACAAACAAAAGATTTTTTTGAAAATAAAAATTTAAGTTCAAGTTATTTTACAAAACAAATTGCCTTTAATGCGATACCACATATAGATAGTTTTTTGGATAGTGGCTACACTAAAGAAGAGCAGAAAATGCATGATGAAGTAAAAAAAATTTTAGATTCAAAAATTAAAGTAACATCCACATCCGTTAGAATACCAGTTTTAGTTTCACATGCAGTAAGTGTTAATATTGAATTTAATAAAAAATATAAATTAAATGAAATTCGAGATGTATTAAATACTTCACCAGGTTGCAAAGTTGTAGATGAACATAAAGATGGAGGTTATATTACACCTGCAGAGGCAGAAAATAAATTTGAAACATTTATTTCTAGAATTAGAGAAGATAATTCTCAAGATAATACAATTAATTTATGGATTGTTTCAGACAATCTTCTTAAGGGTGCGGCTTTGAATGCTGTGGAAATTGCTGAAGCATTAATTAAAATTAAATAAATGGAAAATAAAAACCCTTTATCACCTCATATTCAAATTTATAGTTGGAATATTTCTTTGTTAATTTCTATTTCACACAGAATTACAGGTGTAATAAATATAGTAGCATTAACTTTAGTATGCTTATGGATAGCTTTATTGTTACTGGGAGAAACAAATTATGAATATATAAAATCTTTTCTTCAATCTTTTTTAGGTAAGTTTTTAATATTATGTTTGACTTGGTCATTTAGCTTTCAGATATTAAGTGAAATCAGACATTTGTTTTGGGATTTTGGATATGGTTTTGAACTAATCACTTCAAAAATTACAGGTCTGATTGTTATTTTTGGGTCTTTTGTCTTAACAATACTAATTTATTTAATTGGAAAACAAATTATTTAATATGATTAATGCAACAAAAAAATGGATATTTCTTAAAGTTAGTTCAATAATTCTTATTCCATTAATGGTGTGGTTTATTATTAATTTAGTATCAATTTATGAAAAAGATTATGTTGATATTGTAAGTTTTTTTTCTACACAACCGTCAAAATTTTTAACATCGCTTTTAATGATTGTGGCTTTCTTTTATTCTTCATTAAGTATTAGTGAAATTTTTGAAGATTATATTCATGATAAAAAAATAAAAAATATAGCAAATAAAACGTTGTATACATTTTTTATAATCGTTCCTTTAATTATAATTATGGTGTTATTTAATTTAAATATATGAGTTCTTATAAAATTATTGATCATGAATATGATGTAGTAGTTTTAGGAGCTGGTGGTTCTGGTTTAAGAGCGGCTGTAGGTCTGAGCGAAGCTGGATTAAAGACTGCCTGTATTTCTAAAGTTTTTCCAACAAGAAGTCATACTTCTGCAGCGCAAGGTGGAATATCAGCTGCCTTAGGCAATATGGGAGAAGATGATTGGCGCTGGCATATGTATGATACTGTTAAAGGAGCAGATTGGCTCGGAGATCAAGACTGTATTGAGTATTTATGCAAAGAGGCTCCAAGAGCAGTTATTGAGTTAGAAAGATATGGAGTTCCATTTAGTAGAACAGAAGATGGAAAAATTTATCAAAGAC
>JYMV01019095.1_pt1 | contig 32657 bp, 30 predicted proteins | sample 338911 | NCBI WGS metagenome assembly JYMV01 (sample SAMN03354496, study PRJNA234377) | hydrothermal vent metagenome | biome: Deep sea; feature: Hydrothermal plumes at the Eastern Lau Spreading Center, Western Pacific Ocean; material: Seawater | place: Tonga | collected 2009 | depth 2000 m m
CATTTCTTTTTTTATGAGCGCGTCCACCTTGAGGTCCCCATACAGTTCATTTTTGCGATCTTCATCAAAGACAGTTAAAAACATTCCTGGCACTATATAAGGGTCGATCATCTGCTTTATCATGTTTCTTATTTGATAAGATCCTAAAGCAATTCCTAAAAATAAACGTTTTCTGTCTTCAACCGTTTTTGGGATACCCTTTCCTTCATAAAAAGGAGAAAAAAATAGCATTACCATTGTTTTTTGATCCTGGTGAACCAAGTCCACTGTACTCGCAGCGATGGTTTCTCCAGAATCTCTAGCCTGGTTCATGAGGTTGAGTAGGATGGGTTGGGTGCTGATATCAAACCCTAAAAGCGACTCGTTACCAGAGTGTGGCTGCATGTAGTAAATGGGGAAATACTCATTTTTTGGCGGCGCCGTAATTATTTTTAGATTTTTGCTTAGAGCGGTGAATTTAAAATTAGTGAAACCGTCTTCTTGAGCCATTGCCTCTAGAGCGGGGCGTTGGTCTTGTCGGACACGCGGAATCCATTGAAGCGATTTGATAAAGTCGTTCTTTTCTAAAAGCGAAGAAGTATAAGCTTTGAATCCAGATCGAGTGACAGTTTTTGACGCCATGAATAGAGAAGTTATCCCCATCAGTTCGCGCCGTATGCTCTCCAATTGCTCTTCAAGAATGCGAGCGTTTTTGTATCCTTCTTGTTCAAACTGTTGGGTCCAGTCATATTCGTTTTCTTTTTTAACATTGTTGAGGGTGACAAACGTTAGTGTAATAGCAAGTACTAGTAAGCCCCATGTTGTATATGTGAGTCTTTTTAAAAACACCTTGTCTCGTTAAATTGGTTTAATGATTGTGATTCTTATTTTGGCGTTAAATTTCTTCAATAGATTAGATTGTTTTGTAGTAAACCTTTCCGTTTTGTGTGAAATTTAGAAAGGTGGTTTTGTGAAATTGAAGATAAACAGGCGGTATTTTTTATTCTTTGTGTATAAATGTTAATTCGTGTTTATTATTATATAGATGCACAACCTGACTTCCTTCAAATTCTAAAAACTTTCTAGCAAAACTATAATTTGGAGTACCTTGAAATTTTATTGTACAAATAAAATTTTTACATTTTTTTGACTCAAACCACAAAGATACCCAATCAAATAATTTTTCTGGAAAGCAAACGACATCACTGAATAGCCAGTCTACTTTATCGTAATCTGAAGGCTTTATGGAGAAAACGTCCCCTTTATGGTACTCCACATTTGGAAGGGAGGCTATTTTAGCATCTAAGGGTGACCGGTCTATTGATAGGACCCGGGCTCCAAGTTTCTGTATTACCCAGGTCCATCCACCCGGGCTTCCTCCTGCATCAATACAGAAGTCACCAGATTGAGGAAATTTTTCTATCCTGGTTAAGGATTCATACAATTTAAGGTAGGCACGACTTGGGGGTGCTTCTTTGTTTTCCTCAAAAAGTATTTCCCCATTTTTAAAGAAACTGGAGCACTTAGAGGACGCTAAGATTTGGTTTTCGGTAAGAAGAGTCCATGAGCCGATTGGAGAGGTGGGTAGCGCACAGGGAAAGCGGAGTGGCTTTGCGGAAAGATAAGGTAGTTTTTCCTGAATCAGTTTTGCGCGTCGGTGAAATTGATATGAATACAGACACCAGTTGCGTTGGATTTCTTTTAATTGCTTTGCGCCATCATTGATTGAGTCGATGGTTAAAATTTTTGGATTAAGCCAGGTGTTTATTGACCACAAAGACTTTATGGGTAAGGCGCAGGATAAGACCAGTTGATCATGGACACCAGTGATTTCATCTAGTTCACCCTTCAATGGTTCCATGTGCTCTTTTGATCCTAAGTATGCGGATCGTATTATTTTAGAAACCATTTATATTTTCTCCGTGGCTTCTTTGACTGTTTTAACTAGAGATATTTGGTTTCCATAACTATTCCATTCACCACTTGGGCTAAGGAGTATAAGAGGTTTTTTATACTCTGTTGCAAGTTCAACTTCTGACTGGGTACCATGTCCACCGGGCAGAGCTATTATTTTGTCGGCACTCAAGATAATAATGTGATTCCGGCTAGCTAACTTTTTTCCCATAGAGCCAGATAAGTGCAAATGAGTTCGGATTACAACTTCTGTGTACGGATTGGGATAATTATGTGGTGACGCGTATGATCTTCGTCCTGCCTCGAGGGAACAGTTAGAGCTAGATGGAATTACGCCTATAACAAGACCCTCTCTCTTCTTGACGGAGCTAAAAGCCCTTGCGGTCGAAATCATCACCCCTCCACCACCACCATTTATAAGGTTGTAGCCATTTTCTGCAAGCCATCGGCCAAGTGGTATAGAAAGGTTTGGATGCTCATTTTCTCCTGACCCTATGACGGCAATCATCGGTCTGTTTATTGAAGCCACAACCTTCTCTCGATTTATGATTGGATTACATCAGACTTTTGTGCAGTGGACATAATTTTGTTCAGAAATTTTTCAAATAGAGTTGTTCGCGTGCAACCAATACTAGCCATGATTAGCTAGCGATTAAAGGCCTAAAGTTTTTTAACATTAGGATAGTTTGTCCCTGTGGTAGTTGATGGGGGGATGACATCTAATTTTATCTACAACGCGCTATTTTCTTCTATTGTCCTCACTTTTTCAGTTTTGCTAGAACTTTACTCATGTCATTCATTACATTGCGCCGATTCTCGAGAGTATAGGCTCTTAAAAGATAGGCCGGATGGAGCGTCAGCATGAGAGGAATCCCCTCATACTCGTACCAGATGCCTCGTTCTTTCATAATAGGAACTGTTCTTCCTAACAAGGTGCTGGCAGCCGGTTTGCCCAATGCAACAATAGCTTTGGGTCGAATGGCTTGTAGTTGCTTTATTAAGAATGGATTGCAGGCTTCTATTTCATTTGGTTTTGGATCCCTGTTGTTAGGTGGCCGACATTTGACGATGTTACAGATATAGGTGTCTTCCTCGCGGTTAAGATTCATCCCTTTTTCTATAATTTCAGTCAATTTTTTTCCGGCTCATCCTCGTCTGCCCCAGGTCCTTCGCCAACGAATACAAGGTCGGCATGAGGATTCCCTGAGCCAAATACAATTGTTTTTCTGTTCTCAGACAAGTCACAGCGAGTACAATCTCCTAATTCTTTACGCACTTCTTTAATGCTGATGCTCGGTTTTGTTGTGATGATTTTTTTTACCTTCATTTCGGGTCGTTTGTCGGTGCCAACAGAGCAGTGAGAGAGCTTGTTTGTGTCTGATGGAAGTTTGAGAGTAACACCTGATTCGAGGGGAATTTCCGAAAAACCATAATCTTTTAGAAACGTTAGATAGTTTCTCAAATTTCTAAGTAAAATTGGTCTTTCTTGTATCGACATATCGCAACGGAGAGTACCAAAAGGTCACATGTAAAACAATATGTATTGAGGAGTATCCAGATAGTTATATAATAGTAGTAATTGCATTAAAAAAATATCTTTATAAACTTAAGAATGCAACTGATATTTTTGCGATTGAGTCTCTTGGCTGCTTGGTTTATCATGGGTTGAGTCAAAAGCCCTTATCAAGGTGATGATATATGTCAGGTTTAAAAAGTGCCTGGGAACTTAGTCTTGAAAGATCTGAAAAGCTAGTTCCTGAACTAAAAAATAAAAAAAAAATTACTAAACAACAAAAGGAAAAAATTAGCGATATCCGCAAGGAGTACAAGGCTAAAATCGCAGATAAGGATATAATGATGCAGGATAAACTGAGGAAACTCCACGACCGAATTCCTTCCGAAGAAATGAAATACGCGATGGAAGAGCTGCAAAATGAGTTTGCGGAGGGGAAAAAAGCCCTAGAAGAAAAAATGGAAAAAGAAATTGAGTCTGTTCGTAATTAAATAAACCGACCCCGACTTGAACCCTCCGGTCCAAATCGCTATTTTCGTGGCGAGTCTAAATTTAAATATTCCCCAGTTGCTTTTTAAAAAAATGAAAAATTTTGTACGTCAACTAATCAGTAGTGCTCTAGATCACGCTAAGAAAAATGGTGATCTTGAGCTGTCTGTCATGTCTGAAATTGTAGTGGAAAAACCTAAGGAAGAAAAGTTTGGTGATTTTTCTACATCGCTCGCGATGGGACTTGCGAAGTCTGAAAGAAAGAAACCATACGAAATCGCGGAAATCTTGTCGCGCCACCTTCTATGTAACGAAGATAACATAGCATCAGTTAAAATAGCCGGTCCTGGATTTCTTAATCTTACAATGAAGCCTGCCTTTTTTTTGAAGCGTTTATTGAAAGTGGCAGAACAAGCAGATCGATACGGTTCCTCCAATGTCGGGCAGGGAAAAAAAGTTCTCCTGGAGTTTGTAAGCGCGAACCCTACGGGTCCTCTTCATGTTGGCCACGGTCGCGGAGCAGCAGTGGGTGATATGCTAGGCCGACTGCTTGATAAAGCAGGATATAATGTCAGCACGGAGTACTATATTAATGATGTCGGAAATCAAATGAATACTCTTGGTCGGTCGACATGGTCCCGCTATTTAGAATTACAGGACAAAGGGAATGCATTTCCATCAGATTATTATCAGGGAGAATACATAAAAGATATAGCAAGGGATATATATGCACAGCATGGGAATGAATTTCTCGATAAAGAAGAGGAGCAGGTGCTTCCATTTTTCCGTGAATACGCCCGTAATTCAGTTTTAAATGGAATAAAAGAAGACCTTTCTAATTTTGGTGTGATTTTTGATCAGTGGTTTAGCGAGAAAAAATTATATGACCAACAGTTAGTTGATGCGACCGTGAACTGGCTTCGGAAAGAGAAGCATATTTACGATAAGGAGGGGGCTGTCTGGTTAAGGTCTTCTGCACTTAATGATGAAAAAGATCGAGTGCTCATCAAACAGTCTGGTGAGAAAACTTATTTTTGCTCTGATATCGCTTATCACAAAAATAAAATTGACCGTGGGTTCGAATGGATCGTTGACTTGTGGGGAGCCGATCACCACGGTTATGTTCCTCGGATGAAGTCAGCATTGCAAGCAATGGGATACGATGAAAATGTTTTTAAAGTAATGCTCGTTCAGTTTGTGTCATTGAAGCGCGGCGGAGAAAAAGTATCCATGTCTACGAGATCGGGGGAGTTTGAGACTTTGGCTGATGTTATTAAGGAAGTAGGGATAGATGCGACTCGATTTTTCTTTCTCATGAGAAGTTCCGATACACATCTTGACTTTGACCTCGAGTTAGCTAAAAAAGAATCACCAGAGAATCCTGTTTTCTATATTCAATACGCCCATGCACGTATTTGTAGTATTTTTCGCATAGCAACTGAACAAGGAATAAAACTGCTTGATTCGGTTGATATTGACTTGTCACCTTTACAAAATAAAGAAGAATTTGTCATGATAAAAAAAATACTTGCTTTTACAGAGATTGTCGAAAAAAGTGCAGAGCTATTAGAAGTCCATCGGATTGCATTTTACCTGCAGGACTTGGTCGGTACTTTTCATAGATATTATTCTCGTAACCGCATTGTGAGCGAGGATAAGGCTTTGTCTTGTGCGCGTTTATTTTTAATGAATTGTCTTCGTGTTACAATTCGCAATGGCCTTTCTATAATGGGTGTCTCGGCGCCTGAGCGTATGTAATGAATGATCTCCTCGTAAACTTTTATTTTGTCTCGGCATGGTGCTAGTAAAGTGAAATCATCAGCTAAAGTTTTTTCGACTCTTTTGATTCTTGTTCTGGTTGTGGCTGGATTATTTTTTAGTTCGGTTAAAGTGCTTAAATTTTTTTCGGAAAAGGAAAATAGTTCCTTAAAAAAAATGATTTTATTGAAACCTAAGGATATGAAAGATAAGCAGGCTTTGGTTGAGTTGGGCGCAAGTTCGCCAGATGATTTTACTTTCTTCGATGTTCTGGATGATCCGGAGATGAAAAAGTATATTGGGTTGAATGGAAGTGTTGTTGCTACAAAAGAGGAGAATTACTATAAGTCAAATAATTTAACTCCAAAAGTGGATGGTAGTCTCACTCGTCAAGTTATTAAATCCGCTTCTAAGAATGTTATCACTCCTGGCACAAAAAACCTTGAAGGTCAAAAGCAAGTTGATCCGCCAACATCAGGATTTGTCCTTCAAGTGGGGTCGTTTCAGGAGATTCAAAAAGCCGATGCCCTTAAAAATAAACTAATCAATAGTAACTATCCTGTTTTTATTGTTTCAACTTTGGTAAAAGAAAAGGGATACACATTACACCGAGTTTTTGTAGGTAGGTTTTTGAGGAAAATAGAAGCGGAAAAAGTAGCCGTTAGAATAAAAGAATCAGAAAAAATTGAACCTCTCGTTAGAAGTTATGAGAAGAAAAGTTAATTAAATTCGAGAATTTAATCTTTTTATTCTTTGTACTCTTGCAGGATCTCTATAGGATCATCAATTCTAGATCCGCCGTAAAAATTTTCTTTGCTATCATAAACTGGAGCAAATCGATAGCCTTGCATGTTATCGGCGTATATCGTTCGTTGTACGTTTGTTCCGTTAAATTCAAAATTTAGAGTTGATTGGTTTTCCGGTTCGATTGTTATTGCCCTAATTTGGTTGGATATAAATGGGTGCCAGGCAACCACTTCGTACGTGCCCGGCGGGACATCTTTGATTGAAAAATTTCCCTCTTCATCGGTGATCGCGTAATAAGGGTTTTCGACTATTATACCGCGAGACTGTAAAAACGGATGAAGGTTGCATTTGATTAGAAAATTTTCAGTTTTGCTTTTCACGAAGATATCTCTGGTTTGGGAAGTATTAGCATCTACAGGGCGATGGCTTCTTTGGTTCACTCCCCCGTCAGTAAATTCGTATGCAACAATTTCATGCCTAATAGGGTCAGTATTCTCCAGTAGCAGTGTTTCCCCATTACGAGCGCCAATGACATATTTGGGAGTATGGCAACGATTCATTACCATTTTTTGAATTTTACTTAGAAATGGTTTCCCTTTTGGTACGCCAATTAGTTTTACTACAGTGTCTTTAAGTCCGCGGGATTCTGATACGGTAAAATCAAATAAAATGCGATGGCCTTTTCCATCTGAAATACGGTTGCAGTATTCAAGGTTTGGAGATGCTATGAGTGGGAAAAATCTTGGGCTGGGTACTTTTCCAGTCAAGCTAACTCTTCCTTTGATTGAACCGCCATTATCGACGGACATAACTTTATACTTTGGTCGAATAGAATCGAAAAGTTTTTTAGCCAAATCGTTGTTGCGTGTGTAAAGCAGGTTGACTTGTTTTTTAGCGTCATCTAGCTTGTTTTGTTTTATGTATAGAAGGCCAAGATTGTAATCCGCTTTAACATTTCTAGGATTCATTTTCAGGGATAGCTCGAGCTCTTGGACTGCTTCTTCAATTAAATTTAACTTGGCAAAAGAAAGTCCTCTGTTGTAGCGAAGTAGGGGGTGGTCGTATCCGAGTGTTATTGCTTCGTCGAAAGCTAGTAGGGCTTCTTTATGGTTTCCGAGTCGGCTTAGGGTTACTCCCAGATTTGCGTGGGCTAATTTATGCCCGGGGTCAACTTGGACAGCCTTTCGGAATTCATCAGCGGCTTCTTTCCAGTACTTAGCTTGGCTTAGTTGTATTCCATCAGCATAATAACGTTGTGATTTAAGTTTTGTTTCTTGGGTTGCGCTCGTTTCAAAAGGGGGCACTAAAAATATAATGAACCAAACTAAACAGGTTCTGATAAAAAGACTTAGTACATGCACCAATCGTCCCCATTTTTCTTTATTTATTAAAATTTAATGTTTGTTTAAATTAACAATCCTTTTAAGTTGTGTCAACTTGAAGAGAATGAGATTATCTCACGATTAGTTAGGTACGATATCCACTTGAAAAGTTTTCATAGCCAATGGCTTATAATCCTTACTCATTTAAAACTAAAATTTTACTTCGAAACAAAATAGTTTCTGAGAATACGGATTTGCCAGAACGGGAGCTTCATAAAGTATTAGTTGATCAAAAAGCAAAATTGATGCTGTTTGAGTTACCATCGAGCAACCGCGATGCGCCCATGATTCTTCTGGTTCATGGGATGGGCGGTTGTTCTGAAGCTGGTTATATGCGGCGAATTGCAAGGAAGCTTTGGGTTCGTGGATTTACTGTTTTTATGATGAATCAGCGGGGAAGTGGACTTGGTATGGGCTTGAGTGACCGGTTATGGAATGGCGGGAGTAGCGATGACTTAGATAAGGTGATCAATTATATCGCACGGGTTTACCCAGGCAATGCGATTGACCTTGTGGGTTTTTCGTTGAGCGGGAATATCCTTTTAAAGTATCTTGGTGAGAAGAGAACACGAGTTACAAAAATACGTAAGGCATTCGCTGTTAATCCGCCAATTGATTTAAAAAGAGCGAGTCATATTTTGTCGAAAACCAAGGAGGGAGTTTTATTTAATAGTTATTACATGAGGCAGGTTCATTTGCAGATCGAGGCTATGACCGAATGTTTTCCCGATACATTTATTCCCTTTGTAAAAAGTAAAACAATTCTTGAGTTTGATGAAGCTTACACAGCTCCTGCGGCTGGTTATAAAGATGCTGATGACTATTATTCAAAGTGCAGTGCGAAAAATTACTTGGAAGATATTACCGTACCTACTACCATTCTTTATGCGATGGATGACCCTTTTGTCGAGGCAAGTATTTTTAAGTCGATTCGGATGAGTAGTGCTATAGAACTCAACACTCCTGAATGGGGAGGGCACATGGGGTATTTTTCTAGAGGACTTACTCCCTGGGGTGACCATAGGTGGATGGATTTTATGATTGTTGACTGGCCTGAAGGTTAGGGAAAGCGAGGAATAAATATTTAATCTGATTTTTCTTGCTGGTGGCTTTAAAGCAGTGGATTTGGCTTTGTCATTCTCCACGTTACACTTTGTTTGACTGTTTTATTTATGTGTACTTAATTTAATGTGTGTCTAATGGGACTTTTCCCTAAATTTCAAGATAAAGCAAATGACTTTCCGCGTTGCAGTTGATAACGCTTTGAACGATATTCAACATAAAGGAAAATCTTTTCCTGTGCAGACCACCTGAAGGATACTCATTATAGTGACGCCAAGGCAGGTATAGTTATGGCAAGGAGTATAAATATCCTCACGACTATCCTAATGGTGAGGTGGTGCAGGATTATTTACCTGATGCGTTGTGGGTAAACTTGCGGTATTCGTTGTTTTAGGTTACAAAGATTATTTTTAAAATGACTTTATTTGTGATGAGTAAAACTAAAATTCATACTGCTGAAGATATTTATGAAGGCCGCTTAAGAGGAAACCAGTTAATGGCTAGCGGAATTCCTCTAACCCCAGAGTCCGCTCGTTATTTGTGGTCTTCAACAAGGATGGTTGATGTGACTTGGTTGGATTTAGCAGATAACCAGTTGGGCGATGCCGGTTTGATTGAGTTGGCTGAGTGCGATTTGCTAAAGAATGTTCAATACTTAAATCTGAACCAAAATGGTATTACGGACGAAGGATTGACTTGCCTTTCGAAATCAAAGTTTCTCACCAAACTTAAACGCCTTCATCTTAAGAATAACTTAATAACAGGTCTGGGTGTTTGGAATTTGTTTAATTCAGAAGCTCTTAAAGACCTTTCTACGTTTCAGGTTCACGATGGTTGGACTTGCAAGAAAATGGATGGTTGGCGCTATAATCCCCCAAAGTGATCTATATTTTCTGGGCACAGTGGTAAGGATCTAAAGGAACTTCACGGTGCACCCAAACCTTCCTCTCAATAGGATTGGCAACTCCCGCAGATGTATACCGACCAAGGAAATTATGCTGGAGTCGCTATGGCTGCACAGAAATTGAAACAAATTGCCCCAGACTCCTAGCTATGTTTAGATTTATTAGTTCAAATATTTTAATGCTTATTGGTTTGGTATTTTTTGCGGCATGCGCCACGATTCCAGCTCGAGAAGACCCGCCTCTTCAGGTTGTTAGTCAAGTTGATATAAATCGATATCTTGGTAGGTGGTATGAAATTGCGCGCTATCCCAATTGGTTTCAGGAAAACTGTTATGCTGTAACAGCCGATTATGAGTTAAGTGAAGATGGATTTATAAGGGTAGTTAATCGATGTAATGATAGGAAACTAAATGGAGAAATGAGGGAAGCGCTGGGTAAAGCCCACATAGTTGATGCGTCTACAAATGCTAAGTTAAAAGTCACATTTCATTGGCCATTTTATGGGAATTATTGGATTATCGATCTAGGTAATGATTATGAATATTCGGTGGTGAGTGAGCCTAAACGCCAATACCTATGGATTCTAAGCAGAAAGCCCACTATGGAGGCATTGAAATACAACCGTTTGGTAGAATCACTTGCAGAGCGAAATTTTGATATGTCAATGCTTAAGACTACTCCCATAAAATAAAGGTGTCATTCTACGTATGTTTTAATTAAAAAAATATGCTTAAATTAATATGGCTTAAACGCTATAATCCATCGCTGAATTTTGATTAACTTAAAATAGTTCTTTCGTATATTAAAAATGAAGAAACAATATTTTATTAGATGCCATTCAAAAATTGCTTCCGATTGCCTTCAAAAAGGAAAATCCTTTGAAAGTGAAGAAGAAGCTCTGGATTGGGTAGAAAATGATTGCTGGATTTTTTCGGGAGAAGGATGGATTTGTCTTAAATGTCATGATGCGTTCATGGGTAGCCTTACATCACATCGTCATAAGCAGGGAAATGGGCTTGATGGTGTTGATAGCGATATAGAGGCAGATGATGGTTTAGATAATGAATTGGAGACGGGTATTGATATTGTGAGATGAAAGTATATTATTTTTACCTACTGTTAAGGGGTTTATTATGAAAAAAATATTATCTTTAATGATAGCTTGTCTTTTAGTAGCTGTATTATCTTTTATATCTTTGGTTAATGCTAACTCAAAAATTAATAGATACGACGTTTTAAAAATTGGGAAGACAATTCCCAACGCTCATCTGAACCGATTTGGCCAATCTAATATTGAAATTGATGACCTTAAGGGTAAAATTAAAATCATTAGTGTTGTGCCGCAGTTGAATACTCCTGTGTGTGACAAGCAAACTCATCAGTTTAGTGAAAAAAATGGTGGTTTGGATAAAAGCGTTGACATTATTACGATTAGTACAAACACGGCCCAAGGGCAGGATAGTTTTGCCAAAAAAGCCAATATTAGCAACCTGATTTTTCTTTCTGATAATCCTAATTTTGATTTTGGAAAAAATACAGGATTGTTGATCGAGGAGATGGGTATGCTAAGGAGAACCGTTTTAGTGGTTGATGAGAAAAATATTATTCGTTACGTCGATTTTGTTCCAAGTGGTGGACTTCCAGATATTAAAGGAGCATTGAATGCAGCGAAGCAAGTTTTGTTAGAGTCTTCTTAAAGTTTATGTGTATAAAGTGTTTCGAAGGTATATTTCTAAAAGGGTTCTTATATCAGTCATTCTCTCCTTAATAGAATTTATTTTTACGCCTCTGATGGAATCTGCTGATTGCAATTCGGTTAATTATATTGCTGGCAGATATAGGAAAACGCACTATTGTTGACACCCGAAAAATTTTTTGCTTAACGAATTCGTACTTGCAGTATTCTGATATAAAAAGCTCTTACTATTATATTATTGCGAAATTAATTTAATACCATAAATCATTTTTTCATTGTCGATGCTATATAGTCCTTTATTTATCAAATAGTTCTTTGGTATGATGTTTGTTGTGCTGCTTACTCAACTCTTCGAAACTACATCTTTCTAATGAGCTTCCCACCTAAAGCAATATTATTTGACTGGGCCTACACTCTGGTTGATCTGGTTTGTGAAGACGACCGGGCCGCATTTCTAGAATTGATGAAATTTTTGAAAGATAAAGGTGTTGAGTTACCAGAATTTGAATTGATTTTTAGCGCATACCAAGACCTTTTTTATGGATTGATTAAGGAATCACGCCAAACTCATCGGGAAGCAAATTTTGAAACTGTTTTGCGGTATCTATTTTTTAAGTATCACATTGAGATTGAAGATAGAACCTCTTGGAAAGATATATTAACAGTTTATTATAAAGTTATTCACGGCGTTAGGTTGGTTTATCCTGATGCGAGAAACACCCTGAAAATTCTTTTGGAATCAGGGATACGCATGGGCATCATATCCAATACCACAAATCCTGAATTTATTAAAGAGGAGGAACTGCGTCAGACAGGATTAAATACATATTTTGAGTTTACAATTTTTTCGTCAGGTACACCATATCGCAAACCTCATTCGTCCATCTTCCATGCGGCGATTTCAAGGTTAAATATTGAGGCAGAAAATATCCTTTTTGTTGGTGATGACTTAAAAATGGATGTGATGGGAGCACAGTCGGTAGGAATGTCAACCGCCTGGTTGAATCGCGATGGTTCCTCGCTAGTCGGAAATATTAGTCCAGACTATCAAATCACAAGTTTGTCAGAACTTCTTACGATGAAACCCCTTAAGGTTGCAAATTAACCTATGCACCGTTTTTTTACCTCTCCTGAAAATATTGCAGATGAAAAAGTGATTTTGCGAGGTTCCGATGTGGTACATATACGTACGGTGCTTCGGCTTAAGAGAGGGGATCGAATTCAAGTTCTAGACGGGCGTGGTAATTGTTATACAGTTATTCTTACGTGTGTGGGGCGTGATCAAATTGAAAGTAGTATTAATTCAAAAGAAGATGCAAATAATTGTGAGTCACCCTTAAGAATCTGCCTGGGGCAGGGAATGGTTAAGGGAACCGGATTTGATGGAATTGTACGTAAGTCTGTTGAATTAGGAGTTGATAGAATTGTGCCGGTCAGCGCAAATCGATGTATCCCAAAATTATCTCAAGAAGATGCTACAAAAAAAATGGATCGGTGGCAAAGAATTGCCACAGCGGCATCCAAACAATGTGGACGGAGCAGAGTTCCTGGTATTGGCCCTAAATCAGCCACTGTGAAAGAGTTTTGTTTTTTTAACCGTGAATCTGATCTAAAACTTATTTTTTGGGAGGAAGAACGATCAACCCGAATTAAGGATTTATCCTATAAAAATCAACTTAAATCTGCGGCAATTCTTATTGGGCCTGAGGGAGGTTTTTCCTCTAAGGAAGTTGAGAATTCCAAAAAATATGGATTTCAGTCAGTTTCACTAGGACCACGTTTGTTAAGAACGGATACGGCTCCCCTTGCCGCGATCTCTATTCTTCAAGATCGCTGGGGTGACTTGTGACTTTTAAATTCGGTTTCAGGGAAAATTAGAATTTTAATTATGAGTTGTAAGTGGTAAGTTTTTCTCACTTATAACATTGATGCGATTTATGAACTATCAATGCAACCTAGATATATTTGAAGGCCCCTTGGATCTACTGCTCCATCTCATTAAAGAGCAAAAAATGGATATCTATGATATTCGCATTGCAGAGATTACCAGGCAATACTTAACTTATCTTGACCTTTTAAGTGAGCTAAACTTAGAAATGGTAGGAGAGTATTTGGTTATGGCTGCTGAACTTGCAAAAATAAAATCTAAGACCCTCCTTCCAACTTTGGAAACTGAAGAAGACGCATTAGCGGCTACAGGCGAGGACCCGCGTGCAGAACTAATGCGTCGTCTACTTGAATATCAGCGTTATAAGGAAGCGGCTTTTGAGTTAAGACAAAAGGAATACGATCAGCAGCAATTATTTTCCCGAACAGGTGAAGTTGTGTTGGATAATTCTGAACAGGAATTATTGATTGAGGCGAACGTATTCGATTTATTGACAGCATTTCAAAAAGTTCTTAAAGAAAAATCTTTCAAAAAAAATTATGAGATTAAAGTTACAGTCCTTTCGGTTTCTGATCGAATTGGGGATATTTTGGAAATATTAAATGCGTCTGAAAGTATTACCTTTGATTCCCTTTTTACTACCCTTAATACAAAACAAGAAGTTATAGTCACCTTTTTAGCTGTTTTAGAGCTTATGCGTATGCAGTTGATTCGCAGTCAACAGACCCGACAATTTGATGTGATTCGTATCTATGCGGCCGTGGATCGTGAAACTCAGGAGGAAATATTGAAAGAGTTTTATGATGAAGAAGAAAAGAAAACTCCTTTAGCGGAATAAAAGATTAGTTGTTATAAATTTCACGAATAGTATTTTTTGCTTTTGCCACAGGAGAACATGAGATGTTTTGGATGAATTTATTAAAAAAAGTAATGCTATTTGCTTTGATTTTGTTTGGCATGGTTGTGTTTTCAACAATGTCCGGGGCGGCCAAAAACCCTGATACAGGCGCTTCTCAAGAATGGGCTGCTATTGATGGATTTCGGTCTGCCAGGTTTGGGTATAAAGAAAGTGATGTTCTTAGAGCAATCAAAAAAGACTTTAGTATTAATAAGAATGGTGTTTCTCGTGTGGTAAATCAACAAGAAAAAACGGTTACCCTTGGAATTGATGTTAAAGATCTCTTAGCTGGAAGTGGCCTCTCTAAGATTTTTTATATCCTTGGCTACAAATCAAAAAGGCTAATTCATGTCAGTGTTATATGGGGAAGGCCTGTTCAGAAAAAACCTAACGCTGAAGCAGTTGTCTCGACCGCTAACCAATTGCGTAATTATTTCGCGCAGAAAAAATATCAAAAAAATGGATTTGCCTTGAATGCTCAGCTTGGAGAAGGAGTCATTTTGGTTTTTCAAGGAAAGGATAAGAAAGGTAGGGCCGCTCGTTTATTATTGAGCAATCCAAAAAATAAGGATGGTGAAGCCGGCGAAAACATATCTCTTACTCTTTCTTATATAGAAAAACCTGAAGATCCCGATGTCTTCAAGATTAAAGATGGAGATTTTTAAAATCGTTCATCCTCATCTTCAGTTATGGATCCCATCCTTTGGATTCACCAACCAGAATTGCCTTGCTTCCCAGACCAGACGTTGCCCACTTTTTCTACTGATGAGAAACCAGAGTTATCCCCTCTTTTTTACCGTCGGATTTAGATTTAGCTAACCTGTTTGCGCATTAAAATTTTTAACGTTCATATTCACATTTATGAAAACCCCGTGGTTGCTACAACTCTATGGATTTTAATGGATTCCGGTTGCAACTCTACTTCCAGATAGACTACAATTTAAGGACACTGCATGATATTTTTGTGAGGGCCTTATGCTCAAGTTAATTAAGGAAGACATTGAAGTGGCTATTGAAAAGGATCCTGCCGCTCGTAATTTTTGGGAAGTTGTTTTGCTTTACCCAGGGGTTCATGCGCTAATTGGATATCGATTAGCCCATGTATTGTGGGGGTTAAAGCTCAACTTTTTGGCTAGGTTTATATCATATTTTATGCGTTGGTTGACAGGTATAGAAATACATCCCGCTGCGGTCATAGGTAGACGATTTTTTATAGATCATGGGATGGGAGTGGTAATTGGTGAAACTTCTGAGGTTGGTGATAACGTTTTCATTTATCATGGCGTTACCTTGGGCGGGCTGAGCACGAAAGGCGGTAAGCGACATCCAACGATTGGTGACAACGTTGTGATCGGGGCAGGGGCTCAGGTGTTAGGTCCGACACAAGTTGGTAGTTATACAAAAATTGGTTCAGGTTCGGTTGTCTTACAACATGTTCCAGAATATTCTACTGTGATTGGTGTGCCGGGCCGGGTAGTGTTTTCAGGCGTGCCCCCCACGCAGGACGGAGCTGACGGAGAGGAATCCTTTCCTGACCCCGTTGCCAAAGCTATAGAATGTATGCTGGAACGTCTACCAAAGATGGAAAAAGAGATACGAGAACTCAGAAAAAACTATGAAGGTGAAAAACAACCTAAGACCGATTCCGTTTCTGTAGATGATAGCCCCGTGCCCCAAGAACCTTGACTGAATTCCAAATTTTATAATGTTGTAATCCTCCCACGTTTTTTTTCGAGATTTTTACTTTGCATAAAATTTATCTTGATCACAACGCAACAACTCCTGTTTTTCCGGAAGTGTTGGATGTGATGTTGCCATTTTACAAAGATAAGTTTGGAAATCCTTCCAGCGTTCATTCGGAGGGTAGAGTGGCGCGCGTCTCTCTGGACGTAGCTAGAGAACAGGTTGCGGAAATTATTAGTGCAAAACCAGTTGAGATAATATTTACCAGCGGTGGTTCTGAATCGAATAATTTTGCAATTCTTGGTGTTGCTCTAGCGTTAAACAATAAAAAACGTCATATTGTCACAAGTGAGGTGGAGCATGCTGCAATACTTAACCCATTGAAGCAGCTTGAAACTTTAGGTTTTCATATCGATTATATTCCAGTTGATGACTCTGGGCGGGTGAACCCGCAGAAAATTAAAAATATTCTTACAGACTCAACCGCTTTGGTAACAATCCAGCAAGCAAATAGTGAAGTTGGAACTTTACAGAACATTAGCGAAATCGGGAAACTTATTCAAAAAAAAGGTATCTTGTTTCATACCGATGCGGTGCAAAGTGTTGGAAAAATTCCAGTCAATGTGAATGATTTGGGAGTAGATTTACTCTCTATATCATCTCATAAAATTTACGGACCCAAAGGGGTAGGAGCATTATTTGTTAAGCGAGGAACGCCAGCTCTTTTTTCTCCTGTGTGTGGAGGCGGACAAGAAAAAAAACGTCGCGGTGGCACAGAAAATGTGCCTAGTATTGTTGGTTTTGGTAAAGCATGCCAAATAGCTCAGCATCGTGTGAATAAAGGAAAACCAGAAGAATTGAAGAAAATGCGAGACCAACTTCGAGAAAGAATTAACGAACTTGTCCCTAACGTTAAATTTTTTGGATGTCTTGAAAAGTGTCTTCCAAATACTTTGAATTGCGGGTTTGAGGGGGCTGATGGAGAAGAGCTGTTGATTGCACTTGATATGAAGGGGATATCGGTTTCGACAGGATCGGCATGTAGTTCTGGAACGGGTCTGCCTTCGCAGGTTCTTTCGGCAATGCGATTGCCTCAATCTATGATTAGTTCTTCTCTGCGCTTTAGTTTGGGGTGGGGTAACACCCTTGAAGATATTGACTTTACAGCAACAACTCTGGCTAATGCCGTCATGCTCAGCAGGAAAAACCCCCTGTAGTTTTTTAAAATTTAATCTAATGCTTAAGGCATCATTTAGACAAGTAAATGAAAATTTTTAATAGCGATCATCGTTACTTTTAAAAATAGTTCTAATGTTAAAGGCTTGTTTTTTCGATAGAAACGGTGGTGTGGTACGAATTTAATAAAAAATTTGTATTTTCGGATAATATTGACATTGATCCCTCAATTAAATACAATCGATTGAAATTAAAGGGGGAATTAGGAATTTTTGAGTATTATAGCTATTTATTTTATTTTTCGGCATGGACCTTGCTTTAACCCAGAATAAGATTAACTAACGCCAATTTTTTGACAAGGTCCTGCTATGAGTGAACTTAATAGAGCAACTGAACTTATGCCTATTTTTAAAGGAACACTACGACTCCTTCTAATTTCAATAACTGTAGGTTCAATTTTTTTGGGTGGATGTAGTTATATCCCATGGGTGGGAAATGACGAGGATGATCTTGCCTTTGAAGAAGATTTTCCATTTGAAGATGAACAGGATTTGAAGGAAGGCGAGGATGACTTTTTTGAGGAAGCTGGTGGGAGAAGCTCTGATGATGATTTTGTATTTGATGAGACGGATGATGATTTTGCTAGCATAGACCAACGTACAGATAAAAAGGAGCTGGAAGGGGATGTTGGGACGTTGCAGACCCAACAGGAAGCACTGATTGGGAAGGTACGTGAACTGGAAGAAGTCCTTGCTTCTCTCGGTCCTAAAATTAACGCAACTCAGGAACAGTTGGAGGGAAGTCTTTCGGCTGTGTCTGGGAAGTCTGAATTTTTGGAGCCGGAAGTAGAAGAACTTAAACTTCAAGTAGCGCGTTTAAGTGATGAAATAAACCGTTTGAAGGTCATAAAGGCGAGTAATACTAGAGCGCGTGGAATATCACGTCGCAAAAGTGTGAGCACACCACTGCGATATAACCAGGCACTTTCATCTTATCGCGCGGGAAATTATGATGAGTCCATTCTTCAGTTTCAGAGTTTTGCATTGACCAACCCGCCGGAACGATTACAGGATAATATAGCTTATTGGATTGGAAGCAATTATGTAAAACTAGAAATGTATGAGGATGCGATAACACAATTTGAGATAGTCATCAACTCATATCCAAGAGGAAATAAAGTTCATGACGCAAGATTTATGCTAGGTCGTGTTTATTCTCTTAAAGGTGAAACTAGTAGAGCGGTAGAGATTCTTCAATCAGCTCTAAAGAATAATCCACCGGCCGAGGTCCGAGGAAAAATTTCAAAGCAATTAAAAAATATTCAGTGACGTTAACAAGGTCCTAGTAAAATAAAAAGGCAAGAGAAAGTATTTCCGCAGGGAATTTTGTGGTGGTTTTCTTTTTGCCTTTTTTATTTTTGTTTTTAAATGAAAATCGCAATTGTTCATGACTGGCTCACGGGGATGCGGGGTGGTGAAAAGTGCCTCGAAGTATTGTGCGAACTCTACCCCTCTGCGGATCTATTCACTCTCCTTCATATACCAGGTAGCGTCTCTCCAATTATAGAATCTTGCTCTATTCATACGTCGTTTCTTCAAAACCTTCCATTTATCGAATCAAAGTATCGTTATTATCTTCCACTTATGCCATTCGCTATCGAAAGCTTTAATTTGAATAAATATGACCTTATTTTAAGCAGTAGTCATTGTGTCGCTAAAAGTGTCAAGCCCGGTCCAGGAAGTATTCATATTTGCTATTGCCATACTCCAATGCGTTACATATGGGATCAATTTGATCAGTATTTTTGTAGAAGTAAATCTGGTTTAATTCCTTGGGCAATTATGAGTATATTAAGGCCATGGTTTCAGCGATGGGACTCTAAAACTAGCTGCCGAGTGGATGATTATATAGCTAATTCCCATCACGTGCAGAAGCGAATTAAAAAATATTACCAGAAAGAAGCTACCGTTATTCACCCCCCTGTGAACACAAAACGATTTAAGTCTAGTGATAAAATAAAAAACGATTATTTTTTAATTGTTTCTGCATTTGCACCTTATAAACGTGTGGATTTGGCGGTTGAAGCGTTCAATAAATTAGGTTATCCTTTCGTCGTTATAGGCGAGGGGCAGGATGCTGATTCGTTACGAAGAATGGCGAATCCTAATGTCCATTTTAAAGGGTGGTTGGATGATTTCTCAATTAGCAACCATTATGCCTGTTGTCGGGCTTTCGTTTTTTGCGGGGAGGAAGATTTTGGTATCTCTCTTTTAGAAGCGCAAGCTATGGGGCGTCCAGTTATCGCGTTAGGACGAGGCGGGGCCTTGGAAACAGTAATTCCCGACAGAAAGACTTGGAAACCAGATACTGGAATTCCAGAAAATAAGACAGTTAACCCCACAGGAGTCTTCTTTTACGAGCAGACCTCCGAGGAATTAATCAAAGCGATCCAATACTTTGAATCGGTTGAGTCTCAATTTGATGCAGAAAAAATACAAGAACACGCAGCGCAGTTTGATGTTGCTGTATACAGAGATCGAATGAAAAAGTTCATCGAAGAAAGACTTCAAAGACATAGATGCTGAAGAAACATGGCCAATTATTTCTCACCCTAGTAACTCTTTTTGACACTATTGTTATCTGTTTTTCTTGGTTGGCCGCATTTTATATTCATTTTAAAACATCTTTTGGACCACCTCCTCGCCAGGGAATTCCGGAAATAGAGACCTATCTATTCGCTTTGATTCCAGTTTGGATAGTTTTCATATTCAGCATTCGCATATGTGGGTTATACCAACCACTGCGTGGGAAACCCTTAAGTACAGAATTTTTTAAAATTTTTAAAGTAACATCCCTTTCAGTTATTATTTTAGCTGCCATGACATTTTTTTATCGAGAAGAGTCTTTTTCTCGATTTGTGGCGGTTTATTTCTTTAGTCTTGTGACCACTTTGATGTTTGCTTCACATTTACTGGTTCGTATAGTTCTTGCAAAAGTTCGAAAGCTTGGATTTAATATTCGTCATGTTCTGATTGCTGGTACAGGTGACTTAGCGCAGTCAGTTGCTGAGAAAATTTGCCTGCACTCAGAGTACGGCTTTAGTATTGTTGGTTTTTTAACTGGTCATCCAGAAAAAGTAAACAGCGAGGTAAGTGGAATTCAGGTTGTGGGAACATTTCAAGAAATATCAGCAGTTATTCACAAATATGGGATTGATCAGTTATTTATAGCTCTTCCACTAAACGCGCACGGTGATATGGAAGAGGTGCTTGCTTCTCTTGGTGAAGAAACAGTCGATATTAAAGTTGTTCCCGATTTGCTTAAGTTTATGAATCTCCAGGCAGGGGTAGAGGAATTAGATGGTTTGCCCATTGTAAATCTTACAGAATCCCCTCTTCATGGTTGGAATATTGTGGTAAAGCGGCTTTCTGATATTATTTTTTCATTGATTTTTATTGTAATAAGTAGTCCGGTTTTGGTTCTCCTTGCAATTGCAATAAAAATTGAGTCCGTAGGACCAGTTATCTACAGACAGGAGCGAGTAGGTTTGGATGGAAACATTTTTGAAATGCTAAAATTCCGTTCTATGTATATAGGCGCAGAAAAAGAAACGGGGCCTGTGTGGGCAAACAAGGAGGACAACCGTAGAACTCACTTGGGGTCATTTCTCAGGAAAACTAGTATGGATGAACTGCCGCAGTTGTTTAACGTATTGATGGGAGACATGAGCTTAGTTGGTCCTCGTCCTGAAAGGCAAGTATTTGTAGAAGAATTTAAAAAATCTATCCCGAAGTACATGCTTCGACTAAAAATGAAGGCTGGGCTTACGGGTTGGGCTCAGGTCAATGGTTGGAGGGGTAATACCTCTCTTGATAAACGAATTGAATTTGACTTGTATTATATTAAGAACTGGTCGCTGATGCTGGATTTAAAAATTATCTTAATGACCTTTTGGAAGGGATTTGTAAATCCACATGCCTACTGATGAGAAAATTTTGGCGGTCATCCCGGCTCGGTGGGCGTCAACTAGATTTCCAGGAAAACCGCTCGCAGATATCTTTGGTAAACCAATGGTTCAATGGGTTTCAGAGCAAGCTCAAAAGGCTAATCTGATTAATGAGGTTGTCATTGCGACGGATGACGAACGTATTTATGATGCGGTTCTTGATTTTGGAGGACAAGCAGTTATGACATCGCCAAACCATCAATCTGGAACCGATCGAGTGGCAGAGGTAGTAAGCAATATTGAGTGCGATATTGTCGTAAATGTTCAGGGGGACGAGCCTTTAATCCCTTCAGAAAATATTGATCTTGTGATAAAACCCTTACTTGACTCAGGAGACCTATCGGCGTCGACACTTATGATTGCTATTCATAGTTGGCCTGAAATGCTTGATCCGAATATTTGTAAAGTGGTTGTAGATAACGTTGGGCGTGCTTTATATTTCACTCGAGCTCCACTTCCTTATAACCGTGATCATGGATGTGTGGACAAATCGAGGGTTGATAATGAAGTGGGTGCTAATCAAATGATTTTCGGGTACAAACATATTGGAGTCTATGCTTACAGGAAGTCATTTTTGCTAAAATTTTCGAATATGAAGACATCTCGATTAGAGAATACGGAAAAATTAGAGCAATTGCGGATTCTTGAGAATGGATATTCGATTCAGGTAGTTGAAACTAAACAAAATTCTATCGGGGTAGATCAACCTAATGATTTAGATAGAATTATAAAAAATATGAAAGGTGGACAGTAGATCGAGACCTTGTTGGTATTTGTTAAATTTGGGAAGGAAATATTTTGAAAAGAAAATTAAACAATAAGGTTAAATATATTTTTGTTACTGGGGGGGTTTTGTCTTCTCTAGGTAAGGGAATTGCTGCAGCATCTATTGGTAGTTTGCTGGAGTGTTCTGGGTTGAAAATTACTCTCTTGAAACTTGATCCATACATAAATGTAGACCCGGGAACCATGAACCCGCTTCAGCACGGGGAAGTTTTCGTAACAGATGATGGAGCAGAAACAGACCTTGACCTTGGACATTACGAACGATTTACAAAAGCCCCAATGCGTCGAATGAATAATGTCACCGCAGGGAAAATTTACCATAATGTTATCCAAAAAGAACGACGCGGTGAATATTTAGGCGCTACGGTTCAAGTTATTCCGCACATAACAGATGAGATTAAAAATCATATCCGTGAAGTAAGTAAGAATGTTGATGTTGTTATATGTGAGGTTGGTGGGACTGTGGGCGATATTGAGAGCCTACCTTTTCTTGAAGCGATTCGCCAGTTTAGGTTCGATGTTAAGCCAAAAAATATTTTATATGTTCATCTTACCTTGATTCCATATATTAAAACCTCTGGAGAGCTCAAAACTAAACCAACTCAGCATAGTGTTCAAAAATTGCGGGAAATTGGTATCCAACCAGATGTTTTGTTATGCCGTACAGAAAAAAAACTTGCTAATAAACTAAAAGAGAAAATAGCTCTTTTTTGTAATGTAGAAGTTGATTCGGTTATTACGGCGATGGATGTTAAAAATGTTTACGAAGTTCCTCTTTCCCTTGAAAAAGAAGGATTGGCAGATATTATCGCCTCAAAATTAGGAATTTCGGTGAAAAAACCTAACTTAGATTCGTGGAAACGCGTCGTTCAAGGACTATCAAAACCTAAGCTTGGAAAAGTAAATATTGCTGTGGTTGGGAAGTATGTCGATTTACAAGATTCGTATAAGAGTCTAACGGAGGCTCTTATCCATGGAGGAATAAGTAATGATGTTGGTGTTAATATTCACTGGTTAGATGCCGAAGCACTTGAGAAGGATCCGAGTCTCTCTGACCTAAATAGCTACAATGGAATTCTGGTGCCCGGAGGATTTGGCGAACGCGGCATAGAAGGTAAGATTAAAGCCATTCAGTATGCAAGGGAAAATAAGGTTCCTTTTTTTGGTATTTGTCTTGGGATGCACTGTGCTGTTATTGAGTTTGCGCGTAGTGTAGTGCAATTACAGAAGGCAAATAGCGCGGAATTTGTACCAAATACACCGTATCCTGTTATCGATCTATTGGATGATCAAGAGACCAAGGGTAATAAAGGTGGCACAATGCGGCTTGGAGAATATCGCTGTCAGTTAAGAAAGAATTCCAATGCATTTAAGGCTTATGGTATGAGGGAAGTTTATGAAAGGCATAGGCATAGATACGAATTTAATAATCGCTATCGCATTCAACTAGAAGAGGCTGGACTTAAGTTTAGTGGCTTATCTCCAAATGGGAATTTAGTAGAAATTATTGAAGTGGAAAATCATCCTTGGTTTTTGGCGGGGCAATTTCACCCTGAATTTAAATCATCTCCGATGGAACCTCATCCATTGTTCACAGCTTTCATCTCTCATTCACGCTTATGCAGAAATGATGGGCATACTGAATAGAACAAATCTATGAGTTTAAATGGAAGGTCTTTTTGCATTTTATAAGATGTATAGATAATTATCCCCAATACAATTATATTAGGGAGCCAGACAGAGAGGTAAGGTTCTATTGCTCCAGATTTCCCCATGTCTTGCATGAATATCAGTCCCACATAATATAAAAAAATTATCACAATAGAAGCAGCAAAGCTTCCTGATTTTCCACCTCTACTGGAATGGATACCGAGTGGAGCACCCAGTAGGCCAAACAGTAGACACGTGAATGGGATTGCGAACTTTTTACTAAGCTCGACCTTTGCTGCATATGTTGGTAGCCCTTTTTTTTCGAAATCTTTAATTTGTTGTAGAAGTAGACTGATTGATAATTCGCGATGTCCTACCATGGCCATCCTTTCCAGGTGATTGGTAGTGGGAAAATCTAGATTTAGCTCATATGCATCAAATTTTATCGTCCTGTATTCGCTTGGTTTATCTCCCACTTCATGCATCGTACCCTTTTTTAACTTCAATCGAATCTTTAATGCTTCTCTGTCAAGGAGAATTATTGCTTGATTGGCGGTTATTATTCTGGGTGATGTTGATTGTGTTGTGTCGGCTATCAATATGTCCACCAGTTGGAACTGTCCGTGGCGTTCTTTTGCGAAAATAACCAATTGCTTAAAATCAAGATTAAATATATTTGGTTTGATGTTTATGACAGCTCTATCTTTGATGATTTCGTAGGTTTTTTGTTTGTAAGCTAAATTACCCCAGGGCAAAGCATACACGGTAATGATGACTGCTAGGAGGTATGTGAAAATTGAGAACACAAACACAGGTCGCATGATCTGAGTAAAGCTTAAGTGGCAAGATTTCATAGCAACCCATTCATTAGAGGCTGAAAACTGATTAAATGTTGCTACAGAAGCTACTAGGACGCTAATGGGGATAGTGAGGGCTAAATATGCAGGAGATATGTAAATTATTATGAGAAACACCTCCAGAATTGAAACACCATGATTAACAATATTTTGAGCGATAAATAAAAACTTATCCAAATACAGAACAGCCGTTAGTGCTCCGACTGTAATTAAGAACATTTTTGATAATTCTCTGATAATGTATCTGTTTATAATGTTGACTGGCATTATTTAGTAATAGAAATTAGGGGATGTAGTTAAACTATTAGGAATTTATTAAAGCGCCTGTTTAAAAATTTTTCTGTGATAAAGATATCCGTAGATACTGGAAACATAATAGAAAAATCAGTAGCGTATTTTCGACGTTAAGGTCATTAGCTGTTTGTTATGCGCTTGGCGACATAGTTCTGCTGAACAGAAACCCTGAAGATATTTTCTCGTTGAATAAATCATGAATGAAATTAAATCTTCCTTTGCTCCTCGGCGAAAACTTCCAGATTGGCTTAAGACTTCACTGCCAAAAGGAGCTAGTTATTTTCGTTTAAAAGCTCTAGTAGAAAAATATGGATTAAATACCGTTTGTGAATCGGCTTCATGCCCTAATATAGGAGACTGTTGGTCTGCGGGCACTTTAACCTTGATGATACTCGGCGATACCTGTACCAGATCTTGTCGGTTTTGCGATGTCCCTACGGGTTCTATGAAACCACCAAGGATAGAGGAACCTGTAGAAATTGCCGAAATGTTGTCTAAAATAAACCTTAAGTATATTGTTATAACATCTGTCGATCGCGACGATCTGCCTGATGGAGGATCTGATATTTGGGCGCAAACTATTCACCAGGTTAAAAAAAAGAATCCTTCCATGAACGTAGAAGCCTTGATTCCTGATTTTAAAGGTGAGGATTTTCTTATAAACAAAATATGTCAGGCAAAACCTGATGTTATCGCCCATAATATAGAAACGGTTGAGTCTTTGCAATCGATTGTAAGGCCTCAATGTCGATATTCATGGTCGCTTAATGTTCTAGAAAATGCTTCGAAAAAAAATATGATAACGAAAAGTGGTCTTATGCTGGGGCTTGGGGAAAGGAAAAAGGAAGTTATCGAAACAATGCGCCATTTAGCAGAAATAAACTGCCAGGTTCTTTCTATAGGACAATATTTGAGGCCTTCTAGGAGACATTTGGAAGTAGTGGAGTATATAGAGCCAGAAACTTTTGCTGAATATAAAGCTATTGGTTTATCACTTGGAATTAGGCATGTTGAGGCAGGCCCTTTAGTGCGAAGTTCTTATCGTGCTGACCAGCAAACGAAGAATTTGGTGGGTTTTCTTCCCAAACAAACCTAATTCGACCGGCTGGGCTGTATGCTTAATTTAGGTTTTTAGATATTTTGAAGGCTTGTTAATGGCCTCATGAAATGTTCGATACTAAAGGGTATTATGCAAGGTTTTTGATGCTGAATTGCGGTTGCATAAGAATTTATACAGAGTAGAGAAGTATTATGAGTATTTTAAAAATAATCAGTATTTGTGTGTTTGCTGCTGTGGCACTTGGTTTTTTTGCGAGCATCGGTATTTGGGCTGCCGTGTCATTTCTCAGACTATTTGGGATTGAGACTCTCTAGGATATTCGTACACCTGTGTGAAAATATTTAGGGAAGTAGGAGTAATTAAAGTGATATCTTTAGATTTAATTATGATTTATTTTTGTCGTAGCACCGTACAAAGAACCTTCCTGAATATACGGATTCAGGATAATTAGTTCTGCATTTCTGTCTAAAGGCAGGGTCTTTAGTCTCATCGAGAAAAATTGGGCACCGTGGATGAAAATGGCAACCAGTTGGTGGATTTAAGGGGGAGGGCACATCACCTTTTATTAACTGGAAGGCTTTTCGGTCTTCGATATCTGGAATTGCTGCTAGTAAAGATTTTGTGTATGGGTGTTTTGGGTTTTGAAATATTTCAGTTGCCGATCCGTATTCAACAATTTTACCGAGATACATGATCGCCACGTTGTCCGCCATATATCTCACTACGCTCAAATTGTGGGTGATGAACAAGTAGGTCAAATTTCGTTTTGCCTGTAATTCTTTAAAAAGATTGAGAACTTGGGCTTGCACGGAAACATCTAAGGCACTCGTCGGTTCATCTAGAACGAGAAAACTTGGTTTAAGAATCAACGCTCTGGCAATTGCAATGCGCTGTCTTTGTCCACCAGAAAATTCGTGTGGGTATCTATCTATGATAGATATAGGTAATCCTACCTCATTTAAAACACGTTCTATTTTTTTTCTTCGCTCAATTCGTTTTATATTTTTATAATGCTCTTCTAGCCCCTCTCCAACAATATTTTCAACCGTCATACGCGGTGATAACGATCCCATTGGATCTTGAAATACAATTTGCATTTGATTGCGTATTTTTTTTAATTTAGTGCTATTTAATTTCATCATATTTAAACCATTAAATAACACTTCTCCTTGAGTTTCTTTTGTAAGTCTCAAAATAGATTCTCCAAGAGTTGTCTTTCCGCATCCTGACTCGCCGACAAGTGCGAGGGTAGATCCTTTTTGTATTTCAAGGTCAACATCGTCAACGGCTTTAACATAGTTCGCTATTCGTAAAAATACACCCTTTCGGATGGGAAACCATGTTCGTAGCGATTTAATGGATAAAATTGATTCTTTTTCAATCACGTGTTTTGGTGATTTAATGCGATTTTGCTTGGTTATTTCTTTTGGTAGATTTCCATGCTCATAGAGATGACAAAATGCAAAGTGACTTGGCTCGATAGTGTATTGAGGGCTATCAACCTTTTGGCAAATGTCCATAGCCTCGGAGCAACGCTCTGCAAAAAGGCACCCAACTCCGTAATCGGTCGCGCTAGGAACTATTCCAGGTATAGTGTTGAGGAGAAAACCGGTATCTTTGATTTTTGGAATTGAATCCATCAAGTGGCGTGTGTACGGATGAGCCATATTTTTTAAAATGCTATCGCGGCGGCCTTTCTCCGCAATCCTACCTGCGTACATAATACAAATGTCGTCGGCTATTTGATTTACAATTCCCATATCATGAGTGATGAGCAGAATGGCCATTCCTGTTTCTTTTTGAAGGTCCGACATTAATTTAAGAACCTGAGCCTGGATTGTGACATCTAGCGCCGTGGTCGGCTCATCTGCGATGAGTAGCATTGGTTTGCAGGCCAATGCCATAGCTATCATCACACGTTGTTTCATTCCTCCAGAAAGTTCGTGTGGTAAACAGTCCACTCGTTTGTGTGGGTCCGGGATTCCTACTTGATCTAATAATTCTATGGCAAGTTTGCGGGCAGGACCTTTTGCTATTTTTCTGTGTTGATAAAGAGGTTCTTCTAATTGATTGCCGATTCGATAAAGTGGGTTTAATGATGTCATTGGTTCCTGAAAGATCATGGAAATATCATTTCCACGCACTGACTGCATTTCTAGTTCGGTAAGGTCTGATAGATTTTTTTTGTTAAAGCTGATTTCCCCAGAAGGGTGAAACCCGTTATTAGCAATAAGTCGTATGATTGAAAATGCGGTTTGAGTTTTTCCGCATCCGGATTCTCCAACGATAGCCAGTGTTTTCCCCTGCTCTATTTTAAATGATATGCCGTCAACGGCACGCGCTACCTTATCCAATCCAACATTAAAATACGTTTTAAGATTTTTAACTTCGAGTAATGCGGACACTTAATTATTCCTTTTTGGATCAAACGCGTTGCGAATTCCCTCTCCTACAAAAGTCAGCATTGTCAGGGTTGCAGTGAGGGTAACGAATGTGGGTAGTAAAATCCATGTCGCCTGAAGGTTGTTTTTTCCTTGTGCTAACAATTCTCCCATACTAGGCGCGGGGCTCGGAACACCCAGATTAAGAAAATCTAAACTTACAAGGGCTAAAATTCCAGCTGTAACTTCAAATGGGAAAAAAGTTATGACAGGGGTCAAAGCATTTGGCAGAATGTGTTTACGCATAATTCTAAAATTGGAAACACCCATAGCTTTTGCTGATTTTACATATTCAAAGTTTCTAATTTTTAAAAATTCGGCTCTTGTATAAGCGGCTATGCCCATCCATGCGGTTAAGTTTAAAATTAAAAAAAGTAATAATGCGGAAGGAACTAAAAAAGAGCTTAAAATAATTAGTATATACAGCCTTGGAATTGAACCCCATATTTCAGTTAACCGTTGTCCTATTAGATCTATCCACCCTCCAAAATAGCCTTGGGTTCCTCCCAGCAAGCATCCGATTATTGTTCCTGTAATGGCAATGGAGATTCCAAAAATCATTGATATGCGGAGCCCATACACTAACCTTGCTAAAACATCTCGTCCCCGATCATCTGTTCCGAGGTAATGTCCATCGATCCATGAAGACTCTATGACTTGACTAGTTGCTGTATCAATAGTTTTATAAGGGGCTGCAAGAACTACATTTCCTGTACTGCTTTCTGTGGGAATATATTTGTAGTCATAACGTACAGGAGGCCATAAGGCCCAGTAATCAAGAGGTTTTTTAGAAGGTTTTAGAATAACGCCATTTGTACTTGGTGAAATATGACTCTCGTTAACCTCATCCTCAAAGTCATCTATTTCAATTGAAAAAACCGGTTCCTGTTCTTCAAAATCATCCAAGTTAATGTCAAAGGATGATGATTCATTATTATCATTAGAGTCAAAATAGTTGTCTTCTGGTATCCCATCAAGAAGATTTCTGAATTTTTTTGAGAGATAATCAGGTTCGCTTAGGAGAGGCCCTCCAAAATCTTTTTCACTGTAACTGAATAATACTGGAATAAAAGTTTTACCTTCAACTACAAGTATAATGGGACGGGTGTTACATATAAACTCCGCAGGAGTTGTGATGATGAAAAGTATTAGCAAAAGAATAAAACTAATGAAAGCTCTTTTATCATGCTTAAACTTATTCCATTTGAGGTTAAAATCTTTGGTTATTTTCATGTCTTAATTTGATTAACCCTGTGACTCATCGAAAGAGATACGCCGATCAATAAGAACATATGTCATGTCTGTCAGTAACTGACCGATAAGCCCCATCAATGAAAATATAAATAATGTTCCTAGAACTATTGGATAGTCTCTTTGTATGACAGCCTGATAAGAAAGTAGACCCAGGCCATCGAGAGTGAATATCTGCTCAATTAAAAGCGAGCCAGCAAAAAACATTGCTAGAAATGCAGATGGAAAACCAGTAACAAGAGGAATGAGTGCATTTTTAAGAATATGTTTGAATAAAACTATTTTCTCTGGTAATCCTTTGGCGCGTGCAGTCAGAACATATTGTTTTTGGGTTTCTTCAAGGATGGCATTTTTGGTTAGCATGGTGAGGGTAGCAAATCCACCTAGTATAAAGCAGAATAAAGGTGCAGCCAAATGCCTTAGGTAATCGCCGATTTTTTTTAATGTTGACCAGTCTTCATACCCAGGTGTCCCGGCAGAAGTTAATCCAGATAAAGGAATAAGGTGAATAATTGCTCCATCACCCGGACCTAGAAATACGATCATAAATATTCCCATTACAAATCCAGGAATACTGTATCCCACAAGCACAATAAGACTGGTGACTGTGTCGTATTGTGTTTCATGTCTGACTGCTTTAGAGATTCCAAGGATAATACAAATAATGTAAGTAATAAAAAAACTTGTAACGCCTAGCGATGCTGATACAGGTAATTTTTCCTTTATAAGTTCTAATACAGATTTATTTCTGTAAAAAGAATCACCAAATTTAAAGACAAGAAACCCCTCCCAATTATTTCTATTAATAAACCGATCAGCGAATGATTCCTCTAAATTTTTGGGTGAATACCATAAAAATGTTCTGATATAGCGTTCCCATAATGGGCGATCAAGGTTGTATATTTTTTTTAGTTGTTCTAAGTTTGTATCGTCAATCTCTGATTGTTTTATCGAAAGCATTTTCTGGGCTCCTCCCCCAGCCTCAGTCATAGATGCAGAGTGGCCTCTTAACAGAGATTTCATTTGATCAATAGGTCCTCCTGGAACAAACTGAATGATCATGAAAGTGATGGTCACGATTCCAATAAGAGTTGGAAACATTAAAAGAAATCGACGTATTAGATAGGATGTCATTGAGGAGAAATTATTGGAGAGCGGAACCTGAGGCTCGTGCTTTTTTTAATGTCGTTGCTTTACTTTCGTCAAACCACCACCATTCGAGTATATTATTAATTATAATTGATTGAGACGGGTTGATTTTTGGGCGTGAAAATTTATTCCAATAAACAATTCGATCATAAGGGATATACCAATTAGGTACGATGTAAAATTGGTGAGTAAGAATTCGATCCATTGCCTGAATAGAGTTTATTAACTCTTTGCGTGACTTTGCTTCAACGATTCTATCGATTAACTCGTCTATGGCGGGGTTCTTGATCCCCATGTAATTACGCGAACCAGCTGTGCTTTCAGCTTCACTACTCCACATGGATCGTTGTTCATTGCCTGGTGATCGACTTTGCGGGTAATTTGCAACAACCATATCGAAATTAAAATTCCTTAAAATCTCTTCATATTTTGCGATCTGAACCACTTTAACATCCAAACTTAATCCAATTTTTTTTAGGTTATTTTTGTAGGGTTCTATAATTCGCTGGAATAGGGGAGAACTTAGAACTAATTTAATTACCATTCGCTTTCCATTTTTGCTGCGTATTCCATCAGCCTCCACCTTCCATCCAGCAGAATCTAGTAAGGCATTCGCTATTTTAATATTATTGTCTAGAGACTGCCCTTGGCCAGGAGCACCAACCGGTTTGGTCAATGTTGTTTTGGGTACAAAGGAGGCCCCGTGTTTCTCACGTAATTTTAGCAATATAGACTTAACTTCTTTATTTGGTAATCCACTTGCTTTCATTTCTGGGTTATTATCGAAATAGCATTCGTTACGAGTATATTGTCCGTAGAAAAGGTTTTTATTGCTCCATTGAAAATCAAAAACCATGGCAACTGCTGCGCGTACTTTTCTGGATAAGAAAATTTCGTTGCGCTGATTCATGACAAACCCCTGCATACCAGCCACTCTAGTGTGAGGGAAAGTACCTCTAATGTAATATTTCTTTTTAACAAAGTCGCCCTTAAAGTCCAAGGCCCAATCACGGGAACTGTTTACCATGTGAGCATCAAAATCTCCGCCCTTAAAACCTTCCCGCATTGCAACTGGATCCAAGTATACTTTCCACGTGACCGCATTAAAATTATACCTACCCTTGTTAATTCCAAGATTTTTACCCCACCAGTTTTTATTTTTTTCGAAGGTTATGTGTTTTCCAAACTCAAAATTTTTTACTTTATAAGGACCACTTCCCACAGCAATTTCATCAAAATCTGAGCCAAATGATTTATCCTTAACCCCATAGATGTGTTTTGGAAATATTGTCATTTGCCCAGTGATTAAAGGAAGCTCTTGGTTGTATATAGAGAAAATGTACTTCACTTTATGAGTATTAATTTTTGTTACAGATTTAATGTCCTTGAAATACTGTTTTGAGATAGGGTGGTATTCGGGGTCTTTTAAAAGGTTAAAAGAAAAAACAAAATCATCGGCTGTGACTGGGTGACCATCAGAAAATTTTGCATCTTTGTTAATGTGGTAGATCATCGTCATACGGTTATCTGCTAATTCGACTTTTTCTACTAAACTTCCGTATTGGGAAAAGGGCTCGAAATCATCCGCGGAGCTATCCATGGGGGTTTGAAAAATTAAATTAGCTATGCCAGGCGCGGGAACGCCCTTTAAAGATGCTGGGTTTAACTTTGTGAATGCTCCAAAATCTGCTAATACTAAATGTCCTCCGTTCGGGGCTTTTGGGTTACTATATTCATAGTGTTGTCCTTTTTTATACTTTAAGTGCTCGGGTCCGTATAATGATAATCCGTTTAGAGGGTTAGCAAAAACGCTGCTAAAAAATAAACAAACATATGTAATTGATAGAACGAGGCAAATGAATTGCTTCAGACAACCGGTTTTAATTTTATTTTTAGTCATATTTACTTATGTTTAAAAAGCAAAAAAGGGCGATTATAAATTAACGATATTATAGAATAATCGGGCGAGGTTATCAGAGTTTACAATTGTTAACAAGTAAGGTTAGTGAAAAATAAAGAAAATTTCTAAGTTATAAAAATCAAAGAAATTAAAAAAATTAACATGTCTTGATC
>JYMV01040159.1_pt1 | contig 32652 bp, 27 predicted proteins | sample 338911 | NCBI WGS metagenome assembly JYMV01 (sample SAMN03354496, study PRJNA234377) | hydrothermal vent metagenome | biome: Deep sea; feature: Hydrothermal plumes at the Eastern Lau Spreading Center, Western Pacific Ocean; material: Seawater | place: Tonga | collected 2009 | depth 2000 m m
TAGCCATTACCGGTGTGCTCGCCTTCTTTTACACTAAAGTTAATTCCTTTTAGAACGTGAAGCGAGCTTGCTCCGGTTTTATAAGATTTGTGAAGGTCTTTAATTTCAATCATAAGTCTGTAATTTCTTCTTAAGAGAAGTATTTACACATATGACTATAGAAATTGCTTATCGTTACATCGTTAAATGTTAAAATTAACATTTAATTAGAATTCGATGTTTTTTTCATCATTCGATAAATTACAAAACCAACTGTCCCAATTAAGATATATGGCCAAACCATTAAATAAACTATACCATCATTAATTGCTTCTGCAGCACCACCATCGGCCTCACTTTCTAAAACAGCACGACACATTGCACATTGCGCAGAACTTAGTTGCGAAAACAACAAGATTAAAATGAATACTGATAATTTCTGAAATGACTTCATCTACAAAATTTTAGTAATACGGAATCATAAATAAATACACGAGCACACCGGTAATGGCTACATATAACCATATTGGGAACGTCCAACGAGCAATTTTCTTATGCTTCGCATATTCTTTAGTCAAACCTCGATACATCGTGAATAAAACTAAAGGAACGATAATCGCAGAGAGAGCAATATGACTAATTAAAATAAAAAAGTAAATAGGTCTTAAAAAACCTTCTCCGCCAAAAGGAACAGGATCGTTACTAATTTTAGAGATCACGTAACTTATTAAGAAAATTGCCGATAATCCAAATGCAGAAATCATTACATTTCTATGCTTGATCATATTTCCTGATCTAATGTAAAAGAATCCCAACATTAGTAAAATGGCTGTTAGCCCATTTAATATGGCATGAAATAAGGGGAAAGCTCCTACTTGAACTCCTAAAAAATTGTACCGCTCCGGTAAATTCATTAAAACTAAAACAATTAAAGGCACTAAAACCGATAAAATGATGATTACCGGTATTGCTACTTTGTCTTTCTTTACTTCAGCCATTTTATAATAATTGATTAATATCTTCTTTTAACATTTTTAGATCGTCATCTTCTAAACCATTGTAGGCGATAACAGGATTACCAAATTGATCTAACCTCGACCTTAGATAACCTTCTTGATCTACTAAAGCAAAATAGCCTGAATGCTGAAAATTACCTTTTACAGCACTATTTTCTTCAACATAAAGATTAAAGCCTTCATTTGCTAACTCATAAATTTTATCTCGATCGCCTGTTAGAAAATGCCAATTAGGATTTTTTACACCGTAACTATTTGCGTATTCTTTTAAAACTTCTGGTGAATCATTTTCCGGATTTATACTGAAAGATGCAATCGCAAAATTAGGATTCGCCCGAAACTTTTTTTGTAAACGCATCATATTCTCTGTCATTTTAGGACAAATGGTAGGACAAGTCGTAAAAAAGAAATCGACCACATACACCTTACCTTTATAGTCTTGATTAGAAATAGAATCTCCTTCTTGATCTACAAATTTAAAATTAGGGACTTTCGCTTTTTCACCGTCTAAAACAATGTAGGCCAGCTCACCATTATTAGCATCTATGTTATTGTTTAACCTATCGTTTTTCACTACTTGGTTATTAGCACTTCGCTTTACGATTTTCGGAATCACAATAACTCCGAAAATTAAAATTATTACTGCTAGTCCTATATAAGAATATTTTCTTTTCACTTTAAAGCTTCTTTTCTGTTATATTTTTTTAATGCCAATCGATATTCTGCTAAAATCACCTTTACATCGTCGGTCATAGTATTGGTAAGATCTGCCACCGAAGAGGTATCGTAACCATACCTAACCTGCTCATCATCATTTTGAGGGCGACCACGTAAATCTCTATTCTTATCAATAATAAATGTGTAGATACTTCCGTAGGTGTTATCTAATTTCAAATCGGTTTGTAAACTTTCAAATAAATGCTCAATATCTTCTTCTGAACCAAAAACGAAATTCCATTTTTTAGTATCGATCGTTGTAGAAAGTTCTTCTACCAATCTTACCGATTGATCTTGAGTACCATTTGCAGCCACAACCACGAATTGAAAATCATTAAAGTTATAGTTACGATCGTAAATTTTCTCATTTAAATTGAATGCGTTTCCCTCTTTCGATTCTATATCATTTCCATAGAAAGAAAGTATCGTGATCTTATTTTCTAGACTTAGAGATTCTCCCTCGATGGTTTTAAAATTTTCAAGATCATCGACTTTAGGAGTTAGTACGGGAAGTTTCGCAAAATTGTTTACTCCTGAAGAGAAAAATAAGTATGCGACAATGGGTAAAATAAACAAAGCCCCAAGAACTATAAATTTTTTCATTACGAACGATTGTAATTGAGGTACAAAAATAAAAAAAGACGGTTCAAAAAACCGTCTTTTCTATATTTTTAATTTATAAGTTTATTAGAAATCCCACGCAACGTGACCATTTTTATAAACTTCGTAAATATAATCTCCTTCTGTTAATAAGATAAATACTAAATATGCTATTAAGAAAATCACCGTCCACACTACAGATCTTCTAAGACCTTTGGTTTCGTGTTCCATATGCATAAATGCCCAAGTAATATAATAGGCTTTTACAATAGTAAGAATAATGAAAATCCAGTTAAGCAAACTCATAGATATAAGTGTAGTCTCAACTAAACTAGCAGGCTTAATAATACCTAAGATAACTTCTACAATAGTTATGATTGAAAGAATCGCAAAAACTACCCAGATTCTTTTTGTTGCTGATTGATGCTCGTGTGTTGAAGCGTCGTGTGCCATTTTTAAATACTTTGAATTAAACTAAATAGAAGAATGTAAATACAAATACCCATACTAAATCTACAAAGTGCCAGTAAAGACCAACTTTCTCTACCATTTCGTAGCTTTTTCTTCTCTCGTAAGTTCCAATGATTACATTGAAGAAAATAATAATATTAATTATTACTCCGGTAAATACGTGAAAACCGTGAAATCCTGTAATAAAGAAAAAGAAATCTGCAAATAATGGTGGTCCGTATTCATTGTGCGTTAAGTTAGCACCTTCAACAACTCCTACAGCATCGTTATTGATGACTGAAAGAGACTCTTCTCTAGATAAGATTGTTTTGGCACCTTTCTCGTCAAGTTTTTGAGTTCTTACTAAATAATCACTTTCAGCAAAACCTTCTCTAACTTCATCTATAGAATATGTGGTTAGCGTATTCTCATCAGTCACATACCAAAGACCATTTTTACGTTCGTGCTCTACTCGCTCTTCAGGTAAAACCTTTGCAACATCTGCTAAAGCAACACGCTCTCCTTCTCGATCTACGAATTGAATAATATTACCTCCGGCTGTTTCTACAGCCCCATATTCACCTTTAATAAAATTTTTCCATTCCCATGCCTGAGAACCAACGAAAATCGCACCCCCAATAATGGTTAAAAACATATACAGGGTTACTTTTCCTTTTTTCAATTGGTGCCCGGCATCTACTGCAAGAACCATTGTTACCGATGAAAATATAAGTATAAACGTCATTAAAGCCACATAATACATTGGCGCGTCTACACCGTGCATAAATGGGAAGTGATTAAACACCTCATCTGCAATTGGCCAAGAATCTATAAACTTAAATCTTGAAAAACCGTAGGCAGCAAGAAAAGCTGAGAAAGTTAAAGCATCAGACGTGATAAAATACCACATCATCATTTTACCATAGCTAGCTTTTAACGGAGATTTAGAGCCTCCTCCCCAAGTTTTACCCTCGGTACCTGTTCTTACAACAGTAGCTTCCATAAAAAGAAATTATTGTTAAATATTACGCAAAAATAGTTATTTTTATTATCTAATGAAATATAAAAATAAAAACAGTATTATCCACAGAACGTCAACGAAATGCCAGAAAGTTGCACCCAGTTCTAACCCAAGCATTTGCCCTGCTTTGTAACGTTGTTTAAAATGATTATAAATTAGGACAAGAAGCACAATTAATCCTGCTACAACGTGGGCTATGTGAGCAATTACGATTAAATATACAAATGTCGTTGTTATAGAGCTTGCACTTCCTGTAAAATAATAGCCTTCCGCTAAAATTTGCTGAAAACCATAAAATTGCAAAGCTATAAAGACCGAACCTAATAAAAGCGTTAAAATTAAAAGAAGAGTCGCATTACTTCTTTTCTCTTTAAGTATTAATGATTTCACAAAATACAACGCAACGCTACTTAAAACTATAAGTATTGTGCTGTATAAAAATGATGATGGCAACTGAAAATCGTTAATCCAATCGGGCCTGTTTCTACTTACGATATAACCACTTGTTATACCGGCAAACATCATCCCCATACTAATGATAGCAAACCAAAGCATCATTTTTTTTGAGCGTTTGATTTTTTCTTCTTCTGTACCTTTGGTTAAATCCATGTTCTAATAAATTTATCTAAAACGTAAATTATCTGTAATAAAGTAATATAGGTTACGCTGGCAAACATTAACTGTTTAGCCGTTTTTTCATCTCTTTTTTTGTAAAGTTGAATTGCATACTTCAGCATTAATAAACCTAGTAATAAGATTAATACTGCTGAAACCGGCGTTAAAAAAAGACTTCCAGTTTGTCCGGTTGCCGGGACTAACGAAATAATGATCGTCCAGATCGTATATAATATTATTTGAATTGCCGTACCTCGATCTCTTTTCCCGGTTGGCAACATAAAAAAACCTCCACGCTCATAATCGTCATACAACCACCATCCTAAAGCCCAAAAATGCGGAAATTGCCAAAAAAACTGAATCATAAATAAAGTTCCCGGCTCAATACTAAAGTCGTTGGTTGCAGCCACCCAACCCAACATAAATGGAATCGCCCCAGGAAATGCTCCAACAAATACAGAAAGTGGTGTTTTTGTTTTTAAAGGCGTATATAAAGCCACGTAAAGTATAATAGAAATAGCCCCAAAAACTGCAGTTATAGGGTTTATTACGTATAAAACGCCAACTCCTATAATCGTAAAAAGAATTGCAATGATCAAAGCTTTAAAAACCGACATCCTACCGGAAGGGATCGGTCTATTTTTAGTTCGATTCATTAAAGCATCAAGATCTTTTTCGATCACTTGATTAAATGCGTTAGAGGCTCCCACCATTAAATAGCCGCCTACAGCTAGTAAAAGAACTGTAACAAAATCAACCACCTCGGCGCCTAGAAAATAACCGGCAACAGAAGAAAAAACCACACTTACCGCCAAGCGCATCTTAGTGATTTCTTTAAAATCTGAAGTTAAAGTAGCGGTAGTATTTTCAGCAATAACCTTATTCAAGAGATATCTTTTTTGCGCCTGCAAAGATAGTCTTAAAAACCCTTTTCACAAGGCAGAATTTCAGGTTATTATGGTATTTAACTTTTTAGACGTTAAAAATCGTAATACCAGTTGAATAAATCTGTTCTAAATCCAAAATTCACCCAAGTTGTATTTTTCTGAAAATCGTAATTTACACCAGGCATATCTGCATTTAGATTTCGATTGATAAGGTTTGCGTAGACTTTTAGATTGGTTGCAGGATTTACAATGTAACCTAACTCCAATTCTCCATAAATAAAATCGGCAGCATTCCCTTGAAACATTTCATTCCCGTTGTCTGAAGGTCTCAACTCGTCGTTACCATAAATATCACTTCCGTAGAAAGGATTTAGATCGGGCTCAAGCTCAAAACCTCTTTTACCCACAATAAATTTTACGTGACCATAAAGTCGATCTTTTTTATACCTAGCTATCGCGATAAGTTCTCTAAAATTGGCTCCCCACAAATGCGCTAAAGATTGATTGTTATGTCCGTAATTTAAAGTGATCTCATTATGAGAATACGTATAAGGTCTTACTTTATTAAACTCTAATTGAAGGTAAAGATTCTCTAAATTGAAAGCATTAAAATACTTCAAGCCTAATTGAAAGCCTAACTTATTTTTATAACTCTGTTCGCCACCAAAAATATCGCTTGAAGAAAATTCATCGATCATTAATTGGCCATACATATTAAAATGATTGCTCCATTTGTATTTTCCTGTTAAACCGATTAAAGCATTACCTCCTCTAGAACCTGTTGAAAACTCAATTGCTCTGTAAAAGATTACCGGATTTAAATAGTTTATATCAAAACCTCGATCGTTATCATTTTCCCATATTACCGATTCAAACAACCCTATATTCAAACGCTTAGTTACATTATAACTCAAATAGTGATTTGCTACATATTTAGTTCTAAACGAACCGCTCTCAGTAACCTCCGGACGCACATCACGCATCGACATCCATGTATTGGTATACTTCAACTTCCAAAAAGTAGTATTAATTTTAAAATAAGGATAAGGGCTCGCCACATCACTCATCAATAAAGAACGGTAACCATCACCAATAAAATTTTTACCGTGGCCAAACTGAAAATTAAAATATTCACTTGGGCTATAAGAGATATAACCTTCTGCTACCGGATAGTCGTAATCTTCTCCAAATTCTTTAGCGATACCGCGACCGGGAATGATCGCCGGATTACCGCCATCTGGACGTATAGACTCTGCATATTGATTAAAATATTGCGCAAACCGCCCTTGACTTTCGTAAACTGCTGCATAAAAATTTAAACCTTTACCGATTCCCCCTTGTATAACCGCAGCACGTGTATTGTTATAAGTGGTACTAAAATCTGCATTGAAATCTTTACCTATCTGAAGATCGGCTGCAACATCGGCCACAAACCAATACTTCTCAGACTGCACCCGAACCATATGCTCATTAAATAGTTTTCTACCGAACCACGAATCTACATCATAAGCCAACTTCTCGTTTTCTTTTTGAAAATCGTAATAAGGTTTTACATCTGAATATAAAAATGGTTTTGAAGCCGTATGAGCATTAGTTCCTACTCGATTCATTTCATCGTCAAAGCGATTGTAAACCTCGTGAGAAAAAGGAATGTTTAACGAACTTGAAAATTGTTGATGCTTGTAGGCTGAAAGTGATTTCGAAACACTATCATACTCTTCACTGTAAATTTCTTCTTGCTTTTCTTTTTTTGGTTTTGTAGACGCAACTTTTGTTGATGTTGAAGAATTATCATTTTTAGAAAATTGTTCTAAAATTTGATTGCTATCGCCCTTACTTTTATTTAGTTCTAACGGAATATAAATTGGCATCCTGAATTGCATATAGATAGGGTTGCCATTATAAGTAGCCGGCTTTACATTTTCTATTTCGGCAAAAACACGCTCTGCTTCTTGCTTTAATTCATCGTAAACCGCATCGACATAAATTACCCGAAATTTCCCTTCGGGAGTAACTTCAAATAAAATAGTTATTTTTCCTTGAAAATTATCATTTTCAACCGTATCGGGAACTTGAAAATCGGATACAACTTTTGATCGAATTTGAGCGTAGAAACAACTTTCTTGCGCTTCATAATTCACATTTTCACATTCAGAAAAAACAGGAAAACGTTCATCTTGTTGTAAATCATTTTGAGCAAAAGCACTTAAAACAAAAAAAGCACTCAAAATAACCGGTAAAATTCTCATATCGATCTTTTAATTTCTGGGGAAAGATACGTAAATTTTTAAGTTATGTTAAGCGCTATTAACAGATTGGTAACTTCTCTTCTATTGTATATCTAGTACGATAGGCAACGAATAATTTACATTTACTGCTTGACCGTTTTGTTTGCCCGGCTGCATTTGCGGCAATAAACCTGTAACTCGCTTTGCCTCTTTCGCTAAAGCTTCGTGCTTAGATTTAGCTATGATATCTACGATCTCTCCATTTTTATTTACAGTGAAATTTACATAGATTCTCTGTAAGCCTTGCAAGCCAAGCTCTGCTCCTAAACCACTATCAAATTTTCGATTTACCATTTGCTTGATCTTTTCTGAAAAACAAGCTACTTTTTCTTCTCTAGTTTTATAATGGCCGCAACCTGGAAATACCGGTACTTCTGAAAGCATATCGATCCCATATTTTTTATTATCGGGAACATAAGTGATTACTTCATCATTATTAGGCTCCGATAAATTTAGATCACCCTCATTAGCTTTTGGTGTTTCCGTTTTAAACACTTCTGTAGGATTTAGATCTTCTACATCATTTGGCTCCTTAGGTAATTGTTTTGGAATTTTCTTTACAACTTTTTGTTGTGGTTTAGACTCTTCAATTTTTACTTTCTCGTTATAGCTTTCTTCGATCTGAAAAACTTCACTGGTAACTTTTTCTGTTTTGGGTAGTGTTTGCTTGGTTGTTCTTTCAATAAAAAATAACGCCACTGCTAATGCTGCAATTAGTCCGAGCTGAAAGTAAATGGAATTACTTTTAATTTTAGGTTTTTTGTCAAAATCTCTCATATCATTAAAGTTTTAAGTTAATATAAATGAGAGTATCAGCTATTATGCCAAAAAACAAAAAAAGCCTTTAAGCAAATAGCTTAAAGGCTTTTTAAATAAGAAATTATTATTTTAATCTTGTACTTGGAAAACAATTGGTAACGAGTAAAGTACACCTACTGCTTTACCTCTTTGTTTACCCGGAGTCATACTTGGTAACATATTTACTACACGCTCTGCTTCTCTCTGAAGTCTTGGGTGCGGAGCTCTTGCTTGTACTCCTACAATATTACCTTTATTATCAATTTTAAATCTTACATAAACTCTATTCACTCCACTTAATCCCAATTCTGCACCAAGATCTGTGTTGAATTTACTGTTTACAAAATCTTTAATTTTCTCACTCATACAAGCTTTACGCTCGTCGTTTGTTTTATATTTTTCACAACCAGGGAAGATCGGCACATCTTCAATTGCTGTAAAAGGTACGTCTGCAATCGGCTCTTCTTCAGGAGCTTCAGATACTTCTGCAACCTCTACAATTTCTGGCGGCTCTTCTGTTACCTCGGTAGACTCGATCACTTCTTCTTCGATCTCTACATCATCTTCTACTACCTCAATAACTTCTGGAGCTGGTGGCGGTGGCGGTGGCGGTGGCGGAGCATCCGGCGGCATCGTCATCGTTACTTCTTCCTCTTCAGCTAACTGATCGAATTGAACGACCTCTTGCTTAATTTCTTCTTTTTCGTATGTTTTCCATTCAATAGCCCTCCATACGACAAGGAGCATTAAAATAAGACCAAGTTGAAAGTATAGCACGCTATTCTTTCTCATGTCTTTTTTAGGATTCTTCTTTGGTTCCATAATTTCTTATTATCGGATTGCTAAAGTAATTATTTTTTATAAAAATCTAAATTATAATCTGCTTTTAACTTTTTTAAGTGGATTTTTTAATGATAAAATCACAAAAAAAGCAATAGAAACACCAATAGAATTTGCCAAAACATCTAAACTATCGATCGTTCTATAAGTGGTAAGCTCATTTTGTAATACCTCAATAAAAATGCCAAATGCAATTATTAGCAAACAAATTACTACTAAAGACCTTAACTTAACTGTGCGCCATAGTTTTCTACTAAAAAAATATAAATACCATAAAAGCGTTAAGCCAAAGTAAGCTACAAAATGCATTAACTTATCTGAGTTACCAAATTTAGGTGTTGGAATATCTTTTAAATTGATTAATGAAAAAATCAAAATAAACAAAGTGTAAACTATTGCAAAACACAAAGCCGGTTTAGGCTCCAATAAGTTCTTTATAAGCTGCTTCATCTAACAAATCTTCGATTTCGTCTGGATTAGAAATTTTAATTTTGATCATCCAACCATCACCATAAGGATCTGTATTTACATTCTCCGGCTCATCTTCTAAAGACTCGTTGAACTCTATAATTTCACCAGAAAGCGGCAAAAATAGATCTGAAACTGTTTTAACAGCTTCTACTGTACCAAAAACCTCTTCGCGGTCTAAGGTTTCATCTACTGTTTCTACTTCAACATAAACAATATCACCCAATTCGCTTTGAGCAAAATCTGTAATTCCTACAGTAGCTACATCACCATCGATTTTTACCCACTCGTGGTCTTTTGTGTATTTTAAGTCTTTAGGAGCTCCCATATTTCTATTTTTAGTTGTTATTTATTAATTTCCAAAGTTATATCTTAAAGTTATTCCCGATCTAATTGTTGTTTGCGGAAATGCTGTTGAAATAGCATATTCAGAAAAACTATGATCGTAATAAAATATAGCCGTTAAATTCTTAGACAAAGCATAATCTGCAGTGAAATTTATAGTCCAGATATCTTGCCCTGCGGTTGTTTGGCTATTATTAAGGTCCAAATATCGGATTATTGTTTCATTTCTCCTAAAAGAAAGATCAGCTTTAAAATTTAAATCACTACTTAATATTCTTGGTTGCCCGGCCATCCGGGTTGCGATCTTAAGATCTTTCACTCTATAACCTAGACCAAGTGTATATTGATTACCTTGTACTTCTGTAAGTAAATTGTTATCGAAACTGAGTGATAATGCTCGGTCTTTTCTAATTTCTGCTAAAACTTTCACTGAACTCTTTAGCTCCATATCTACTTTGATGAGTGGTGAAAATTGTTCAACTAAATTTACTGTAGAAATTAAAAATTCATTTTTAAAATTACCAGATTGGTCTTTGTTGATTTCGCTGTAAGGCGCTGTGCGATTATAATCTAAATTAGTTTGAAATTGATTCACATTATAGATCGAACTATACCCGTGTTGCAAACTAAATCTTTTGAAGCGCTCTTTAAACCAGCCAATGCGCATAAGTCCTGTATATTTTACATTCCAGTTTGGTAATGGAGTACTTTTTGTAAAACCTAAACCAACCTTATCTGGACTTTGACTTGTATATGCTGAAAGAAATGAAGGCAGTAAAACTGATTGACTATTTTTACCAAACCCGATCGGGTAACCTTCTGCATCTAAATTGTCGGGGTTGTTGGTATCGATACCTGCTTGCTGAGCTAAACGGTTTGCCACTGTTAACCTATTATCTCGAAACTGCTCGAAAGCTTCAGAAAATTCTTGTGTACTTTCACTAAACGCAGTACCGATCATTACATTTGTAATACTAAAGTTACCGTAGGTATTGGGCGTTAATGATCTATATTGAAGATCTTGCGGGTTTATACGATAATTTTCAGTATAAGTTTCAGAATAAGTTCTATTCGCATTCAAATCTATAGTCAAATCCGGTAATAAATCTAATTGCGCCTGTAACGAAAGCGTACGCATTTCATTTTCGGTATACTGTTCGTTAAACTCTTGATATAAGGTTAACCAACCGTTTCGCGCGGCTATTTCTCGAACATCTGCTTGACTACCAAAAGTAAATCCTGCAGTTGGTTTTAAAGTTCCTACAAAACCAATATCGTTGGTATAACCCGGTAAATACATACCGTTGGTTTCTTGGTAATTCACAGTAAGCCTTTTAACCGCAGTTGCCAAACCTATTAAAGTATTTGCTGCTTTATCTGCCGTTGTAAGTTTATTGTTAGAGTTTTTATTTTCATCATCATCTGCAGTTGCATTATCGCTAGCTCTAGAAAACCCTAAACGATTGCCATTTCCTGCCGACCTTCTTAACCTACTGTTTCTTCTGTTTTGTGGATCTTCTTTTTTCTTTAAACCAATATAGTTATACAGCGTACCCATATCAAATGTACCATTAATCTGATGGGTATTTGAATTTTGAATATTATTACCTAGATCGGGAATACCGGGTAAACTTCTTCTAATTTCAGATCCTTTTTGCCACTGATAATTACCGGTGTAAGAATATTGCGCTCTTAAAAATTTAAGCGCAGGTATTTTATCAAAAGGAAGGTCATAATTCACTTGAAGACTTTGATAGTGCTGGTTTGGTTCACCTATATCAAAAAATCCATCCCAAACGCCTATAGAATTATCTTGTTCATTTTCATCATTAATATAATTTCTTACTATTCTATTATTTGAAGAATTAAATACAAACCTCAACGATTCTGTTAAACTATGGTTTACCGTATATTGCCAATCGAACATGTAATTTCTCTGATACAATTTCGGCAAACCTAAACTTCCCGGAGGAAGATTTATTTCTCGATAAACTTGCTCATTATATTGTCTTGTAATATTTGAGCTAGCCGAAAGACTTGTAGGCAATAAGTTTAAATTGAAATCTTTAATAGCTCTAAAATATTCACTACTATCTAAGTATTTAATATTCTTAAAAGGTTCTATTTTTAAAGGCTCAAAACCATAATCGTAAGTCGCGCCAATATTTAAGTTTTGATCTAAAGATTCTTCAATTTCAAAATCTCGATGATCTACTTGGTTATAAGTTCCTGAGAATGCAAAGTTTTCAATATCGTAAGGCATTGGCTTGCGCTCTTCTTCTCCTTGCTGCGATACACGTTCTTTTCTTAACCCGATCACACTCACACTTTGCCTTCTTGTATAATCTTCTGCTCGCTCCCTTAATTCATCTTTTCTATCTTCATCGTCGGTATTGTCAAGTAAAGTCTCTAATTCTAAATCTAAATATTCAGGATCGTATTGCGGAGTAATTAACTCTTCACCTCTACTGTAACTCAATGGCACATTTATACCCCAAGTTTTTGGTAATAATTGCCCCATATTAAAGTTAGTTGCAACATCATACTGCTTAACATCTTCTCGGCTTCTTTGGTTTGGACCTTGCTCTATAGAACCAAAACCAACTGTACTTCTTCTTCCTGTTGCTGAAACGTTGGCAAAATCTGCAAAATTGGTATCCATATTAACCACTGCTGCCCAACCTCCTTGATTTTTAAGGTCTGAAAGTCGCAACTCATTAAACCAAACTTCTCCCGAAGCATCGGTGTTTCCGGTATTTTTAACCCCTAGCATTAAAAGTCTGATATTCCCAAAACTAGGATTACCTTTAATACCAACTCTTAATTCTCCGGGAATATTTGCTGCGGAAGGCTGAAGATCTGAAGTAAAGAAATTTAGATCTGCACTATTAAAGTTATCACTACCAATAACTATCGATTTAATTTCTTGCAATAAAGACATTGGGAGATCTAAGTCATTCGCCTCCGGCCAAACATCTCTAGGGTTTACCGAGTTGATATCACTTACCGTTAACGGGATTTCAATTTGATAGAAGTTATCGGTAAAATCTGTACCCATTCTTATAAACGCCGTTAATTCTCCATCTTGCAAGGTTGGCGATGGAGCCGGCAAACTTTCTGCGTGTAAAAACATTTCTAAGTTTTTATACTGACGCATATCTATTTGAAAGTTTTTATAAACCGCTCTAGAATCATTAGGCTGTAAACCTTTAACTGTTAATGCTAAAGACTGCTCATCTTCTCGAATCGTTTGGTTATTATTTACCAACTCTTCTCTTACTACTCCCGGCGGAGTTACATAATCTGAAGTTTGCTCTTCGCTAACTGCTGTTACTTCTAAAATTGTACCCGGAGTATTATCTGGATCTGTACCATTTGGCACTAAAGCTTGATTGTATCTTCTATAATCACCTCTTACTAAATTCAAGGCTCCAAAACGCATTACTACATCATCTTCAAAACCAGACAAGAACATTCTCATAAATCTAATAGAACGTAGATCTGCAATACCATTTACAGCAAATTCACTATCGGTTCTCAACGGAACTTTAAATTGAACCCAACGTACAGGAATCTGCTGCCCGTTTTGCATAGTGGTATTTAATGTTTTTACATCGGTAATATAATCTTCATCTATTCCTGCGATAGAACTTGTATTATTATCGACACTCATATCTCTAAATACAGGAACTTCATATTCAAAATAACTATCGATGGTATTCATCGTGTTATCTCGATTCACATCTTCTACCGAAGGCACCGTACTATTACCTCTATTGTTTTGCCCAACTTCTGTTGGCGAGTTTCCTTGAGAACCGTTATAATTTAAGTAACGCTCCAAAATACCACCTTCACGAGCTAAGTAGTACTCATAATTATCATTAGAAGGATCGGTTAACCCTGAGAAGTTCGGGAATTGTGCTGCTTCTTCAGCATCACTTAAACCATCTAACCCAATATCTTGATTGGTACGTTCTTGCCCTTCAGAATCGAAAGCATATACTAATGATTGGTTCGAAGGCACTTTACCATAGTTGGTCTCTAGAGTTCCTTCTGTTGAACCATTTCTAGGTAACCCGTTTTCGTATTGTTTTCTTCCGTCTTTTAAAATATCTTCAGAAATACTTCCTAAGTTAAAAGTTACTCGCCCTTCATCAATATTTAAGTTTTCACCATAGATAAAAGGATCCATTACCCAAAACTCAATAAATTCCACATTAGATTGCTCAAAATTGGTCGTGGTGATCTCTCGCATAATACCCCCAAAATTTTCTTGCGGGTTAGGTAAGTTATTACTTCCTGCAGCAGTTGGGCTATAATTAAATTGCCCTCTCTGGCCGGGATAATAAGCCATATCTAAGGTGTAAATTACCTGAGCTTGCCCTTGTACGATATCGGTATTTGGGTAAATTTCATCTATAAAAACTCTTCGAGTTGCGTAGGTTGAAAGATCTTGATCGCTTATACCGCTCGGACGTTGATTGGTATAAAAAATAGGATCGATACTATACCAGTTTAAATGTGCTCTTTTATAATTTACCGCTAAATCGTTATTTGCTAATTCTCCCCCAAAACCTACCGGAGAACTTGATAATGCCCAAGACTGTGGAGTTAAAACTGAAATTGACGTTTGCGAAGCTTCAAAATCGTCTACATAACTTGTAGTTTCTCCATTAAAATTATCGGCTTTAGGAGAACCCGGCTGTAAATAAGCGAACTCCCCTCGAACAGAGAAATTAGATTCTACATCGGTATCTATATTTGGCAGCTTATTTACCAATCGGGTAAAAAATGGGACTTCTGTAGAATAATTTAAGTTGAAGCCATACATTGTATTGTTGATAGGCTCGTAACTATAATTTGCTTTTTGCGTAAGCGGTCTTTCATTTAAATTTAAATAAGTAGCTCCTAAAATAAAGTTCTCATTAAATTTATGTTCGATGTTTAAACCTGTAAATCTTTTTGTTTGCTGCCCAAATAAAGCATTATTTTCTGTTGAAACCTGTATTGGCGTATCTGAAGCCAACAAAGCTTCATCTAAAATCTTCACTCGACCTAATTGGTAATCTACGGTATAATCTACCCCTTCTTGAAGTACTCGCCCACCGGCGGTAACAGTAACAGAACCTTGCGGAACATTAAATGCCCCAATCGGAATACCATCTTGCCCGGAAGATTTATAACTACCTTTTAGTTGAAATTTATTTTTTTCTGCCTGCTCTTGCTCGGCTTGAGTTTTTGTTGTGGTATACAGTGAACGGAAAACGTACTGCGATTGGTTTGCGTTGTATGAATTTGGATTTTCATAATCTTCAGTTCCGCCGTTGGGTGTATTATCTAATTTTTCGAATAAATACTCTCCAAATGGTTCTACTGTGGTAAATATAATTCGACCATTTTCAACGTCGATGGTTTGCTGTGGCACAAAATCGAAAAAGCCATCACCGCCTACTACGGGATCGTTATTTAAATTCAGGTTATCTAAATTAAATACACGTAATAGATTGGTATCTTCTACATCTCCAGGAAGCGGAGTTGAACTTCCTTCAGCCTGAGAAATATAATTTAAGGGTTGCGGGTCGGTATATAAAATATTAAATCTAAAGTCTTCTCGTTCTAATTGATAGGCCCCTAAACTATAGATGTTTTTCATCATTAAGTCCCAAATTGGCTCATTTACATTAGTGATTGGGCTCTTCAGCATTTTCACGACTAAGTTTTGGATAACCGCAACTTGATCGTTCGGGTTGGTTGGGTCTGCTCCGGTTTGTGCTGTTGTAGCTTGTACTCCATCGTTAGCAAATTCTCCTACTTGAAAAACCTGACCATTAACTGTATATTGGTAAGCTACTGCTAAGATCTCGTCATTGGTTATTCTTTGATTTAATGATATATAACCTAATTGTGGGTATAACGTATATTCATTTGCTTGAAGTTGTCTAGCATTCTCTAGCTTTGCATAATCTACACCCTCATTCACATCGCCTGAATTCACTCCGAAACCTTGATCTACGGTAGAAATATCTCTAATTGCAGCCGTTAATACTGTTTGCTGCGGACCGTTAATCCCTAACGGGTTAAAATCGTTATTGGCGTTACTTGGGTAAGAACCCGGTGTAGCGTTCACGAAATTCGCAAACGCAGGATCGTTATTAGGATTACCGTTAGCGTCTAATAAAACTCCAATGTTCTCTGGAGTAGATTCTCCCAAATCTTGTATCGCTACAATATTTCTTGCATTAGTAAGCGCCTGAGTATTATTGGTTCTATTGGTTACCCAAATTTGAACTCTGGTTACTTGAATATTACTAGTAATAAAAGGGTAGTTTTGAAGAGCGTCGTTGTACTGATCTCTAAAATAATGCGATAAGAAAAAGTGCTTATTTTCATCGTAATCTAAGATAAACTTTTCAAACTCTTGTACCGCTCCACCCCCTTGTATATTGGTGGTTTGACGTTCTGAATTTTGTTCTGAAAAAACTCCGGTAATCGTGGTTCTACCAAATTGCAATTGCGTTTTTACCCCAAATAAACTTTGCGAACCTTGTATAAGTGAATTATTAAGTGGCATACTTACGTTACCTACTTCAATCTTTCTTACAATATCGTCTTCAGTTGGCGTATATTCTAATTTGATCTGGTTTTGAAAATCGAACGTTGACTCGGTATCGTAGTTTGCGGTAACTTGCAAACGCTTTCCTACTTTACCCAATAAACTTAAACTAATTCGCTGCTCAAAATCAAAGGTTAAACTACTTCTATTTCTTGGTGAAAGTGAAGGATTATCTTGTTTTGAATATAAAACCCCTAAATCTACTTCAACAGAACCTTGTGGGATCACTTCAATCTCAGTCCCACCAAAAACAGATTCGAAAAATTGGTTATCGACATAAAATATAGGAAGCAAATTTCGCTGTTCTGCTTCAGCCTCTTCATCTCTACCGGAAACCGCATCAGATTTTTGCTTAAAATATTCTTTCATTTGCTCTTCTAGCACCAACTCTTGAAACTGTTCACGAGTTAGCACCATTGGATAAGAAATATTTACATCGCCTATCTTTTCAGTATAAAGATAACGGTCTAAAACAGGATCGTAGGTATATTTACTAACGATACTGCTCGGATTTTGCATTCTTACCTGACCATATTTATAACCGGTTTGTGCAGAATCTTGCTTAGCATCATTCTCTTCTTCCTGAGAAAAAGCACTAAACGTTACCATAAAAAACGTAAGCGCAAAAAAAGAAAAATTAAAGTTGAAGAAGTTATTTTTTCTCAAGGCATTAAAGGTTTTTTAAAGCAAATTTTATAATGGTCTCTACAGAAGCTTCAGTATCTTCCTTCATAATTTTATTCACCACTTTCTCCGATTGCTTTCTAGTATATCCTAAGGTTTCTAATGCAGATAACGCTTCATCTTTGTGCGTATTGCGTGAAGACGTTACAATTTCATTAACATCTTCTAAAACCTCTCCTAATTTATCTTTAAGATCTATAATTACACGTTGTGCAGTTTTAGCACCGATCCCTTTAACGCTCTTAATTACATCTACCTCTTCGTGAATAATTGCCTCAACAACCTGCGCCGGAGTGAGTGAAGAAAGCATCGTTCTTGCTGTACTTGCACCAATACCTGAAACCGATATTAATTTTTTAAAAATCTCACGTTCAGACTTTTGCATAAAACCAAATAAGGTATGCGCATCTTCACGCACTTGCATATAAGTGTAAATAAAAATGTTTTCTTCGGAAGTGATTTGAGAAAACGTATGTAAAGATATGTTTAGAAAATACCCAACTCCACCACATTCTACGATGATATCTGTTGGGTTCTTTTCAACTAGTTTACCCCTTAAGTGTGCAATCATTGGTTAAGCAAAAGTTAAAAATCCCTCAAATGTAGGAAAATTATTAAGATACCAAAATTGACACCTTTAGTTTAACACGCTTCATTTTTATAGTGTTACAGGCATCGGAGTTTTTTTATCTTTTCCTTGAGCATCTACCACTGCAACAGCCGTCATATTCACCATTTCTTCTACACTTGCACCCAATTGTAAAATATGAGCAGGTTTTTTAAGCCCCATCATAATTGGCCCAATAGAATCGGTATGATTTAATTCTTTAATAAGCTTATACGTACCGTTTGCAGAATCTAAATTAGGAAAGACTAGAGTATTCACCTTTCTTCCCGCTAATTTTGAAAACGGAAATTTACTTTGAAGCATATCTTTATTTAAAGCGAAATCTACTTGAATCTCACCATCTACCACAATTTCCGGAGATTGCTCATGAAGAATTTTTACTGCTTCTTTCACTTTTGAAGCGTTAGGATTTTTAGACGAACCGAAGTTGGCGTAAGAAATCATTCCGACAACAGGCTCCATCCCAAACATTTTTACGGTGTGTGCCGTCATTTGCGTAATTCTTGCCAAATCTCTAGCATCAGGATCAATATTAATAGAAGTATCGGCGATAAATAGAGGTCCGCGTGAAGTATTCATTAAATTGGTTGCTGCAATTCTAGAAACGCCTTTCTCCATCCCGATCAACTCTAACATTGGTCTTACTACTCCAGGATAAGCTCTAGAATAACCGGTTAAAAGCGCGTCTGCATCACCTTCATTAACCATCATTGCTGCGTAATAGTTACGTTGGCGCATGAGTTTATGTGCATCGAGTTGCGTAATCCCATTGCGTTTGCGAGACATCCAAAATACATCTCCGTATTTTACAGTATTTTCAATTTGATCGTCAGATTTAGGATCGATAATTTCTACGCCTTCACTATCAAATTCTAACTCATTCATTAACTCCAGAATCACTTCTTTTCTTCCTAAAAGGATAGGTTTAGCGATTCCTTCATCATTTACAATTTGCGCAGCTTTTAGCACATCTAAATGATCTGCTTCAGCAAAAACCACACGTTTCGGATTTATTTTAGCGCGGTTAATTAACAATCTTGTAATTTTATTATCGTTACCCATACGTTCATAAAGTTCGTCTTCGTAACGACGCCAATCGTAAATTGGTTCTTTTGCCACACCGGTTTCCATCGCTGCTTTCGCTACAGCCGGCGGAACTTCTGTTAACAATCTAGAATCAAAAGGCTTCGGAATAATATAATCTCGACCAAAATTTAATTTGGTTTCACCGTAAGCGATATTCACTTGCTCCGGAACGTTTTGCTTTGCCAAATCTGCCAAAGCACGAACTGCCGCCATTTTCATTTCTTCATTGATGGCTGTTGCGCGAACATCTAACGCTCCTCTAAAAATAAATGGAAAACCAAGTACATTATTCACCTGATTAGGATGATCGCTTCTTCCCGTTGCCATAATAATATCGTCTCTGGTTTTTACTGCCAGATCATAATCAATTTCCGGTACCGGATTAGCCATTGCAAAAACGATAGGATTATCGTTCATGGTTTTCAACATCTCCGGCGTGAGTACATCACCCACAGAAAGTCCTAAAAATACATCGGCATTTTTTACACCGTCTGCTAACGAATCATAATGTTTAGAAACAGCATATTCTTTTTGTAGTTCTGCAAGATCATCGCGGTCTTTGTGTAAAACTCCGTTTACATCGAACATCACAATGTTCTCTTTTTTCACTCCTAAAGAATGATAAAGTGAAACACAAGCCATTGCTGCAGAACCGGCTCCTGAAACCACCACTTTCACCTCACGGATATCTTTTTCAGCAATTTCTAACGCATTTAAAAGTGCTGCGGAAGAAATAATTGCCGTCCCGTGCTGATCGTCGTGCATGACAGGAATATCAAGCTCTTCTTTCAACCTTCTTTCTATTTCGAAAGCTTCGGGAGCTTTGATATCTTCTAAGTTTATTCCGCCGAAAGTGGGTGCAATATTTTTTACGGTATTTACAAATTCATCTACATTTTTAGTATCGACCTCAATATCAAAAACATCGATATCTGCAAAAATTTTGAATAACAAACCTTTCCCTTCCATCACCGGTTTTGAAGCTTCTGGACCAATATCGCCCAAACCTAAAACTGCCGTTCCGTTAGAAATTACAGCCACCAAATTACCTTTGGTCGTGTACTTATAAACGTTCTCTTTGTTCTTGGCAATTTCTAAACAAGGCTGTGCGACTCCAGGAGAATACGCCAACGATAGATCTCGTTGTGTGCTGTATTTTTTGGTTGGTCTTACTTCTATTTTACCAGGCTTTGGCTTGGCGTGGTAAACTAATGCTTCTCTTCTTTTACGTTCGTTACTCATCTTTGAATATTTAGACGAATAGCAAAGGTAGTTAACCATTTAAAATAGAGAAATAACTAATCTAAAAAGTTGATATTTCTTTTTAAGCCATCGTATTTTGTTCTCTTGACAGCAGATTTTCTGAAGATTTCGTTGAAGGTTTCTCGGGTAATTTCTTCCCAGTCATGCTTAGTCATTTGCAGTAAATCGGGATGCGGATTAAAAAGTGGCTCATTGTGAGGTTTCGAAAAACGATTCCACGGGCAAACATCTTGGCAAATATCGCAACCAAACATCCAGTCTTCGAATTTTCTTTTTTCAGACTCAGGAATACTGTCTTTTAACTCGATGGTGTAGTAGGAGATACATTTGCTACCATCTACTTTGTAGGGTTCGTAAATCGCATCGGTTGGGCAAGCATCGATACAAGCGGTGCAACTTCCGCAGTGATCGGTAACCGGCGTGTCGTATTCTAGGTCTAAATCGATAATTAATTCAGCAATAAAGAAGAAAGAGCCTGTTTTTTTTGAAAGTAAATTGGAGTTTTTACCAATCCACCCTAAACCACTTTTTGCCGCCCAAGCTTTATCTAAAACCGGTGCAGAATCGACAAAAGCACGTCCGCCAACTTCTCCTATTTCTTCATTGATAAAATGGAGCAATTGCTTGAGTTTATCTTTAATTACAAAATGATAATCTCGACCATACGCATATTTGCTAAGCTTATAAGAATCTTCTCGTTGGGTTTCTTGCGGAAAGTAATTCAGTAACAAAGAAACCACACTTTTGGCTCCCGGAACGAGTAAAGTTGGATCTAATCGCTTATCGAAATGATTTTCCATATAACCCATTTCTCCATTACGATTTTCGTTGAGCCATTGCTCTAATCGCGGCGCTTCTTCTTCGAGAAATTCTGCTTTACTTATTCCGCAAGACATAAAGCCCAAGCGCGTAGCTTCGGTTTTGATAAGCTTCGTATATTTTTCGCAGTTATTGAACATCTTAACGTCGGGTAAACCTTAAAAAAGCGTTTTTAGGTTTGAGTGTAATTAGCGGAGTAATTTCTATGGGTGTTGACTTCTCTTCGATTTTGAACTTAAGCATTACTTCTGAAATTGCCAAAATCATTTCATACATCGCAAAATTATTCCCGATGCATTTTCTTGGTCCGGCACCAAACGGATAGTAGGCAATATTTTTTCTTTGTTTTCCATCTTCAAAACGTTCTGGAATGAAGGCTTCCGGCTGTTGCCAATGGTCTTTGTGACGATGAATTTCGTAAATTGAAAGTAACAGACTTTCGTTGGGTTCAATTTTAATTCCTTCCACTTCATCTTCAGCTAAACTAATCCGATCGATAAAATATGCCGGCGGATATAAGCGCATCGACTCATTTAACGCCAAATTCGCGTAGGTTGATTGCTGAAGAAATTCCATTAGATTTTCAGAATTCGCCTTCGCCTGAAGAATATCTTCATATAATTTCTGCTGAATTTCTGGATGTCTCGCTAACAACTCACAGGTAAACGTTAACGCATTTGAAGTAGTTTCGTGACCAGCGGTAAAGAGAATAAGAATTTCATCTAAAAGTTGGTCTTCGCTCATCGCAGAACCATCTTCGTAACGCGCATCGAGCAACATATCGAGTAAATCGTCTTCTCGAACGGAAGATCTTTTGCGCTCTTCGACAATTTTTTTCAGGATTTGTCGAGCTTCTTGAGTAAGATCAAGATGTTTTTGAATTTTACCACTCAGCCTGAACCACCAATTTTTAAATGGTTGTCGCAACTCGCTCACCAACATTTTTTGTGCGGCTTCAGTAATAAATTGTAGTCGGTTAATTTCTTTTTCGCCCACCGCACTACTAAACAAAGATTTGACTACGGTTTGAAAAGCCAAGTCATTAAACACCGGAAAAATATCAAAATCTTGATCGGTTTCGATACGCTTTATTTCAGTTTGAATTGCGGCATTAATGCTATAGATTAACTTCTCTAGTTGCTTTTTATGAAAAGCCGGCTGGATAAGCTTGCGTTGTTTCTGCCAATGTTCACCATTAGTCGTTAATAAACCGTGACCAACATATTTAGCCACATCTTTAGTTTGGATCGGTGATTTATGATAGTTTTTTTGGTTCTTCTGAAGAAGATGTTGCGCTATTTTTGGATTACGAGAAAAAATTACGGAATTCCCCAAACCTAATTTCAGTCTGAAAATGTCACCTAAACGATTAAAGTTTTTTAGATGAAAAGGAAGCGGATTTTCAATAATGTTCGAGGCATGTTTTAAAAATCGCAAGACAGAAACTTCGGGTATGTGATCAGGCTTTTTCAAAACAAACCTCCTTGCGGATTATGTCGTGTTTTCCCTAAATGTCGGTAAGCAGCTTCGGTAACCTCGCGACCTCTTGGCGTACGCACAATAAATCCTTGCTGAATAAGAAAAGGCTCGTAAACTTCTTCAATCGTTTCTGCGCTTTCACTTACGGCTGTAGAAAGCGTGGTGATGCCAACGGGACCGCCTTTAAACTTTTCGATGATGGTGGTTAAGATCTTATTATCCATTTCATCTAAACCGTGCGCATCTACATTTAAAGCTTTGAGACCATATTTAGAAATCTCGATATCGATCTTTCCGTTCCCTTTAATTTGTGCAAAATCGCGAACTCGACGTAATAAAGCATTAGCGATACGCGGCGTACCACGGCTTCTTCCTGCAATTTCGATAGCAGCTTCCATCGTGATGGGAACATTTAAAATATGAGCACTTCGTTGAATGATATCTGAAAGTAATTCTGTGGTATAATATTGCAATCGGCTAGAAATACCAAAACGAGCTCGCATTGGCGCTGTTAATAAACCTGAACGTGTCGTTGCACCAACTAAAGTAAACGGATTTAAATTTATTTGTACCGAACGTGCATTTGGACCCGACTCGATCATGATATCGATCTTAAAGTCTTCCATTGCAGAATAGAGATACTCTTCGATCACCGGACTTAACCGATGAATTTCATCTATAAAAAGTACATCTCTTTCATCTAAATTGGTAAGCAATCCTGCTAAATCTCCAGGTTTATCGAGTACCGGACCGGAGGTAACTTTGATCCCTGCATTTAATTCATTCGCTAGAATATGGGCCAAAGTGGTTTTACCTAATCCCGGAGGACCGTGAAACAAGGTATGATCTAGTGCCTCATTCCGAAGATTTGCAGCTTTCACAAAGACCTGTAAGTTTTCTAAAACTTGATCTTGACCTGCAAAATCGTCGAAACTTAAAGGCCGTAAAGCTCTTTCTATATCAAATTCTTCGGGAGAAAAATTTTCTCCACTGGCATCTAGATTTTCATTCATATTACAAATATAAAAACCAATCTCCTAAAAGTAGGTGAGATAAAAACTTTTCGTAGTAAAATAAATTTATTGCCACATTTTAAACTGTTTAGGACTAAACTTTGTATGTCGTTTAAAGAATCTAGAAAACGCACTCACTGAATTAAATTGATAGTCGAAAGCCAACTCTTTAATGCTTTTATTTTTCTTTTGAAGCTCTCTTTTAATTTCTGTGATTTGTCGCTGTCTAACTAATTGCGTCGCGGTTTGACCGAGCTTTTCTTTTAAAATTTGATTGAGTCTTTTTGAACTAAGATCTAATTTTTGAGCATAAAATTTAGCTGAAATCTCAGTTTTAAAATTCAACTCCAATAATTGTAAAAATTGATAAATTTTATTTTGCAGATGATCTTGCGGAAGTAAACTTGCTTTTTGAAACCGGATAAGATGAAGTAATAAAACCTTCAACAAGGATTTGATTATTTGATAGTTTGCATTGCTCGATTGAAGTTCGTTCCTGAGAAAATTGATTATTTCGGTTAAATTATTACTTGTTTTTTCATCTAAGTTTAATCGTTGTTTCTCGCTAAGCTTAAATAAGTTCAATACATCTAATGCATACTCGACATCGTCTTCTTCAATAAATTCTCTTTGAAACTGAAGACTGTACGTATAATTAATCTCTTCAACAGAAAAATTAGGTTTTTCATTTAAAGGCATTAAAATAACCTCGGGATGTGGTACTTCCAACAGAAATAACAACCCAAAAGAATTATTCTTTAGTTGAAAGTTTTCTAAATACTTCGAAATTTCAAGTGTAATTTTGGTAGTCCAGTCTTCCAATAGGTTTGTTTATTGAAAAAACAAGTTACAATTATTTAGTTTTTCTAAAAAGGATGAAAAGGCAAATCGATACAATTAAACTAATAATTGCGGTATAATAAAAGTTGAAGGATATTTTAATAGGAAGAAATTCTACAAAACTGGAAAAAAATTGACCTGCAAAAACCATCATAGAATAGAACCCTAAGTTCTTACCTCGGTTTTGTTTGGTACTGTTTTCAACTACCATATGGTTTAGCAAAGGAACCGTTAACCCGAAACCAAGACCCGTAAAAAATATACCTAAGTACATTACTATTAATTCTGAAGTAGCAGCGAATAAAATGTAGCCTACTGCGAAAAATATAAAACCCAGACATACTGTTAAGTTCGGAGTAATTTTTTTAGCTATTTTAGGCATTATGCCCGCTATTATAACCGCTATTAAAGAAATAGCCGACATGAAATATCCGGTTTCAGATTCTGTAAAATTAAATTTCTCCGGTAAGTATTGAGGTAAGCTTACATAAGCTACAAAGAAGATAGCCATAGAGAAGAAAGAACCTAAAAAAATAGGCTTAAATATCGGATTTTTATGAGAGGTTTTGTCTTCGTTATCTGTTTGTAAATATTTAGCAGAGGAAGTACTATGAGGTAAAAACTTATAAACCAACAGTAAATAAGGTATTGCCAATAGGTAGATATAAAAAGGAAAATACCAACTTAATTCACCTAAATATCCTCCGAGAGACAAAAATACAACTCCGCCCAACTCAATAGCCATTCCCTGCCAAGCAATCATTTTTAGTCGCTGTTCACCTTCAAAAAGTTCAGCAATATATGTAGTTACCGAAACCTGTATAGCAACACAAGCTGCCCCTAACAAAAGTCTATCTAGAACTAGCAGGTAGGTGTTTGAAATTAAATAGCCTATAAAACCAAAAATTGCGTAAGGCAATAATCCCAAACAAATAAGTTTAAAAGGCCCTAGTTTATTAATTAATTTACCTACAAATGGAGAGAATAAAACAACCCCTAAGGAGGGTAGTGTAACCAGTAAACCCGGATTAAAATTAAAGTTTAGACTTTTTGAAATTGCAGGTAATGCAGGTGCAATTACAGACCCTACCATAATAGTTAAACTACTTACCAATAAAATAGTAGCTATCGAAATTTTTGAAATCTTTTTCATCGAAGCAAAATTAGTGATCACTAGTATTGATTAGTTGACCTATTTGCTAATTGAGTTGACCCTTTTGGAAATAAAAAACCCATCTTATGAAGATGGGTTTGTATTATATAGAAACTTAAAAGTTTAATGATTCATCTCTTCTTCATTCTTTTGAAGAGGTACATTTTGCGGTACGAAATCTTGTCCCGCAATCACATAATCTGTTTCGTCTTTATTCAACTTACTGTAATCGTAAGACCAACGGTAAACTGAAGGTATTTTACCAGGCCAGTTTCCGTGAATATGCTCTACCGGTGTTGTCCACTCTAATGTAGTTGCATTCCAAGGGTTTTGAGTTGCTCTCTTTCCGAAGAAAATAGAGTGAATAAAGTTATAGATAAATACTAACTGTACTAATGCTGTAATGATCGCAAAAATAGTAATGATCACATTCACATCTGCCAAATCATCAAAATATGGGAAGTTCGTGTTAGTATAATAACGTCTTGGTAAACCAGCCATACCAATAAAGTGCATTGGGAAGAAAACTCCATAAGCACCCACTGCTGTTACCCAGAAGTGAACATAACCTAAGTTTTTATTCATCATTCTTCCGAACATTTTAGGGAACCAATGATACACTCCGGCAAATAAACCGTAAAGTGCAGAAATACCCATTACTAAGTGGAAGTGAGCAATCACGAAATAAGTATCGTGAACATTAATATCTAACGTACTATCACCTAAAATAATTCCTGTTAAACCTCCTGTAATGAAAGTAGAAACTAAACCTATCGAGAATAACATTCCCGGGTTCATTTGTAGATTACCTTTCCACAATGTGGTGATATAGTTGAATCCTTTTACTGCTGAAGGAATAGCAATTAATAATGTTGTAAACGTAAACACAGAACCTAAGAATGGATTCATTCCCGACACGAACATATGGTGACCCCAAACGATTGTAGATAAGAATGCGATCGCTAAGATAGATGCAATCATCGCACGATATCCAAAAATAGGTTTACGAGAATTTGTTGCAATAACTTCTGATGTGATCCCTAATGCAGGAAGAAGTACGATGTAAACTTCCGGGTGACCTAAGAACCAAAATAAATGTTCAAATAAAACCGGAGAACCCCCTTGGTGTGCTAAAACTTCACCTTTAATATAAATATCACTTAAGAAGAATGAAGTACCGAAACTTCTATCCATAATTAACATTAAGGCTGCCGATAAAAGTACGGGAAATGATACCACACCAATAATAGCAGTAACAAATAATGCCCAAATTGTTAATGGAAGTCTAGTCATAGACATTCCTTCTGTTCTTAAGTTGATTACTGTAACAATGTAGTTAAGTGAACCCATTAATGATTGTGCAATAAATAATGCCATTGCCACTAACCATAATGTCATACCAGTACCAGAGCCAGGAATTGCTTCCGGTAATGCACTTAATGGAGGATAGATAGTCCATCCTGCAGAAGCAGGCCCAGATTCAACAAATAAAGAACTTAACATGATCACACTCGATAAAAAGAAGATCCAGTATGAAAGCATATTCATAAAACCTGAAGCCATATCTCTAGCTCCAATTTGCAACGGAATAAGTAAGTTACTAAATGTACCACTTAAACCAGCAGTTAGTACAAAGAATACCATGATCGTACCGTGAATAGTTACTAATGCTAAATAAGCATCAGGATTCATTACTCCATCGGTGGCGTATTTATCTCCTAAAAATAATTCGAAAACCCAAGAAGCCTCTTCTGGCCAAGCTAATTGTATTCTAAATAAAACAGACATTAAAATACCTATTGTTCCCATTACCAAACCGGTAATTAAGAACTGCTTACCAATCATTTTATGATCTTGGCTAAAAATGTACTTGGTAATAAAAGTTTCTTTATGGTGATGTCCATGATCATCGTGACCGTGATGATCGTGAGCTACTGTTGGATTTGCTGTTGCTGACATAACTATCTTTATATTGCTTTTTAGTTATTGCTTGATACTTTCTGTTCTTCCTCTTTCTTAAGAGTCTCTCCAAAAGACTCTTGCTCTGCGATCCAAGAATTAAAATCTTCTTCTTCTTCAACCACTATTTTCATTTGCATATTGAAGTGAGAAACACCACAGATCTTATTACATAAAAGGTAATATTCAAACTCGTAAGGATCTAAAGCTACATCTCCGTTAGCTACTAATTCTTTACTACGCTCTTTTCTAATTTGGTTAAGCTCATTCACTTTTTCAACCATATATTCTGAATTTCTCATCTCTTCAGAAGTAATGGTAGGTGTAAAGCTAAATTGAGTGATCATACCCGGAACAACGTTCATTTGAGCTCTAAAAAACGGGAAGTATGCAGAGTGCAATACATCTTGAGATCTAAATTTAAATAATACAGGTCGATCTACCGGCAAGTGTAATTCTGTAGCAACTTTATCATCTTTAGCATAGCTATCACTTTTATCGATACCAACAATATTAGTACCTTCTATAAAACGTACATTAGCCTTACCTAAAGTATTATCTTCACCAGAATATCTAGCTTTCCAACCAAATTGATATGCATAGATCTCGACAACTAATGCATCTTCATCTTCTTCAATATTCATAATATCAGACCAAGTAAATAATCCGTAGATAATTAAACCTGCTAATACGATTACAGGAATAATTGTCCAGATGAATTCTAACTTATCGTTATCTGCATAAAATAATGCTCTTTGCCCTTTTACACCTTTATACTTGTAAGCGAAAAAGTAAATTAAGAACTGAGTAATTACTTGAACGAACATAATGATCCCGATAGAGATGAACATTAAAGTATCGTAATCGCCACCGTGTGCAGAAGCTGCTTCAGGCAGGTAAAAATCTCCCCAAGCCCAGAAGCTGTAAATCATAAAAATATAAAGGAAAATAACAAAACCAAGCATTAAAAAACCCTGATTTTTATTGTCATTATCATTAGCTATTTGGGTGGAATCTTCGTGTCCTGTTTTAGACAACTTAAGTATTTTTGACATTTGCCAAAATGTTACCCCTAAGAGCGCTATAACTACTATGATTAAAAATACAGTCATTGTGATAATATCTTCTTTAATACAAATTTATTAATAATGGTAATGCTTACTTTCTTTAATGTAAGGGTTTCTCTTTGCTAATAATGGTGCTTTTGTTAATGCACTAAATACTATAAATATAAACAACCCTCCAAAGAACAGTACAGCACTAATTTCTGGTATACCTATAAACCAAGACTCTCCTACCGTAGCTGGCATAATCATATTATAGATATCAATATAATGACCTACTAGAATGACAATACCTGCCATTACAACGAACCAGTTTACTCGTTTGTAGTCACTATTCATTAACACTAATAATGGGAAAATGAAGTTTAATACTAACATACCGAAGAAAGGTAAGTTATAATCCTCAATTCTTGTAATGAAGTAGGTTACCTCTTCAGGAATATTCGAATACCAGATCAACATAAACTGTGAGAACCATAAGTATGTCCAGAAAATACTAATACCGAACATAAACTTTGCTAAATCGTGAATGTGACTATTATTTACATATTCTAAATATCCTCTACTCTTTAAGAAAATAGTGATCAGAGCGATGGTTGTAATTGCAGAAACAAAAAGACTTGCAAAAACATACCAACCAAATAATGTACTATACCAGTGAGGATCTACACTCATAATCCAATCCCAAGACATCATTGATTCTGTTACGATAAAGAAAACCAAGAATCCAGCAGAAAGTTTAAAACTCTGTTTAAACCATCTGTTGTGATCTGCTTCATCGTGTCTTCTAGAGTTTCTTATTAATAAGAATCTAAAGATGTTCCATCCTGCAATATAAATTACCGCTCTAATAAGGAAGAAAGGAACATTTAAATAAGCTGACTTCCCTTGAATTAACTCATCGTGTTTTACTACTTCAGGATCCATCCAAACGAATAAATGATTGAAATGGAAACCAGATAATACTAATAGTAATAATACAATTAAACTCCCCGGTAACAAGTATGCTGTAATTGCTTCAATAACACGATATAAAACCGGAGACCAACCTGCTTGGGCTGCATATTGAATTGCATAAAAAGCCAAGGCACCAAGCGCGATCATAAAGAAAAAGAATGCCGCTACATAAGTTGCTGCCCAAGGTTTGTTTTGTAATTGATGTAATAAATGCTCTGCGTGAGAAGATTTATGCTTTTCTTCGGTAGCTTCGTGCTCACTATGACCTTCTGCATGTTCTGTTTGAGCTTCATGATGACCTTCATTACCGTGATCTTGCATTTGTGCAGTTTCACCGTGACCACCTCCGTGATGAGCTTCTTGTTCAGCAATGATTTTTTCAACATCTTCAATACTTGAGGGCGCAGCTAAGAAACCATAAATCATCCCTATAGCTCCAACTACAATAAAGATTATTGCTGTTAATTTTAATTTACTAGATAGCGTGTACATACTAATATATCTAATGTAGTTTAATTCTTACTTTTGGTTAACTTCGGTGTTTTCTTGTTCACCTTCGGTCATATCTTCTTGTTCAGTTGTTTCAGGTTGAGCTTCATCATTTTGATCTTCTTCACTCATTTCTGTTCCTGAAATACTTTCATCTGAAGCATTTTCTTTCATCATCATTTCAGCCTCCTCTTCAGAGACAAATTCTCTTTTCGGAGCTCCGTTTAACTGACGCTTTAAATCCATTACATAGTGATCAATTTTCCAACGCTCTTCTTCACTAGTTTGAGCAGCATAAGAGCCCATAGTATTAAGACCGTAGAACATTACATGGTAAACACTACCTTCAGTAATTGCTCTACCGGCATCATTATAAGCAGGAATACCCAATATTTTTTCACGTTGTGCTAGCGTACCTTTACCATCACCTTTATCTCCGTGGCAAATTGCACAGTAAATTGTATAAAGGGCTTTACCTTCATTTACATTATCCTCCGTATAAGGTAAAGGATTAGTTAAAGAAGCTTTTGCATTTTGGTAACCCTCATTAGAATCTTCAAAACCATAAGGCTTCCAACCTCTAGGAACGGTACCCTCTACCGGTAATTTTGCTTCTTGAGAATTTTCAAATACTTCATAACTTCCGTAGGCTTCATAACCTACAGATTCATACATATTAGGAAAATACTGATAGTTACGATCGTCTTCATTGAAACATCCTACTGCTAATGATGCAGATACTAATAACAATCCTATATTAAATAAACGCTTCATAAATGTTTATTTGTGTATTAATTTTACCTCTATTGCTCCTGTGTCACCAAGAAACTTAGACATTTCTTCAACTTTATGATTTGCAACATCAACTTCCATTAAAAAATGATCGTCTGTTGTTCTAACATCTGGATTTTCAGCCTGCTTAAATGGCCAAAGTTTACTTCTCATATAAAAAGTAATTACCATTAAGTGAGCTGCAAAAAATACCGTTAACTCAAACATAATAGGCACGAAAGCCGGTAAGTTTTCAATGAAACTGAAACTTGGTTTACCACCAATGTTTTGTGGCCAGTCTTCAATCATGATAAAGTTCATCATTGTAGCTGCAACCGTTAAACCTACTAAACCATACAAGAATGAAGTTATCGCTAATCGTGTTGGCGCTAAGCCCATAGCTTTATCTAATCCGTGTACAGGAAAAGGAGTATAAACCTCTTCAATATGATAACGAGCCTCTCTGGTTTGCTTTACGGCTTGCATAAGCAAATCGTCATCGGTATATATAGCGTGTAATACTTTTGAAGACATCTTGATTAATTATTTATTTTTTCAATCAGCAATAAAGCAGATTAGTTATTATTACCAGTTTGAGTATTGTTACTCTCGATATTCATCTTTGGTTCTCCAATCACAGGATCGTAAAGTTTAGTGTCGTCACCGTGTTCAGCTCTTAACTTCTTATACTTTTCACCTGAAGATTTCAATATTGTTTTTACCTCTGCTTGCGCAATTACCGGGAAGGTTCTTGCATACAATAAGAATAATACAAAGAAGAAACCAATAGTACCTACAAATATTCCGATATCTACGAAAGTTGGAGAGAACATCGTCCAAGAAGACGGCAGGTAATCTCTGTGTAATGATGTTACGATAATCACGAAACGCTCAAACCACATACCAATATTTACCACAATCGAGATAAAGAAAGAGAACATAATACTTCTTCTTAATTTAGGGAACCACATAAACTGAGGCGAGAATACGTTACAAGTCATCATTGACCAGTAAGCCCACCAGTAAGGTCCTGTCGCTCTGTTTAAGAATGCATATTGCTCAAATTCTACTCCAGAATACCAAGCAATAACCAACTCTGTAATATAAGCCACCCCAACAATAGAACCTGTAATCATAATTACAATGTTCATTAATTCGATATGTTGAGTCGTGATATAGTTTTCTAGGTTAGAAACTTTTCTCATAATGATCAACAAGGTATTTACCATTGCGAATCCTGAGAAAATTGCCCCTGCAACGAAGTAAGGAGGGAAAATCGTGGTATGCCATCCTGGGATTACCGATGTTGCAAAGTCAAAAGATACAATCGTGTGCACAGAAAGTACAAGTGGCGTTGCTAAACCTGCAAGTACCAAAGATACTTCTTCAAAACGTTGCCAATCTTTAGCTCTACCAGACCATCCAAATGAAAGGATAGAATATATTCTTTTCTGAAATGGTTTAACAGCACGATCACGAATCATCGCGAAATCTGGAAGTAAACCTGTCCACCAGAATACTAACGAAACAGAAAGATAAGTTGAAATCGCGAATACATCCCAAAGTAATGGAGAGTTAAAGTTCACCCAAAGTGAACCAAATTGGTTCGGAATTGGTAATACCCAATAACCTAACCAAGGTCTACCCATGTGAATTACCGGGAACAATCCTGCTTGAACAACCGAGAAAATGGTCATCGCCTCAGCAGATCTGTTAATTGCCATTCTCCATTTTTGGGATGTATTCGCGATTTCAACTTATCTTTCTGTTTCGTTAGTATTCTGGTGGACAGGTTTACTTCCAGATTTCG